>ERZ1673695.145-NODE-145-length-124171-cov-13.708982_pt1 | contig 124171 bp, 99 predicted proteins | sample MGYA00580225_ERZ1673695 | MGnify/ENA primary metagenome ERZ1673695 (study PRJEB41218, sample SAMN15661739) | gut metagenome | host: Homo sapiens | place: Canada: London | collected 2015-08-20/2019-03-30 | study: EMG produced TPA metagenomics assembly of... | reverse complement strand
CGCGGGCTCTGTTTGGCGCGGAAACCGCGCCAAACAGAGCAACACTCCTTCCGTCAGCCGCCAAAAGCAGGCGGCCGACACCTCTGATGTAACTACCAGCCGAATCGCACGAAATCAAAGATTTCGGCTCTCTGGCCGCCTCGGAGAGGGAGGCTGTAAGGGCAAAGTCAGAAGCTAAATCGTGATTTATCTTTTTCCTAACCTGATTTACGGTGCGGTTGTCGCTTCGTCAAGGCAGTCGAGGCAGAGAAGTTTACCATCGCTGACGCGGAGCCAGGGTTCGGCGGTCGGTTCGCCGCAGCGGGCGCAGCGGCGCGACTGGTAGATTTTCGCCTCGCGCGGCAGAGCGAAGCGTGCCTCCTCGATCTTGAATATCTCTTCCGTGGGGGCTTCGCGCATGAATTTTCGCTTTTCCTCTTTGGAGGCGAATTCTTTTTCTTTCAGCACGATACGGAAGGAATCGCCGCTTTTTCTATCGAAGAAGGTAAAGGCCTGTTTGCCGTGCAGCCGCAGGATGAGGTTGCCCTTGCCGGCGGTGCAGCCGAGCAGCGCCTGTACCGCGTCTATTCCGCAGGCGTCGTTCTCCGCGACGCAGACGATTTCTTCGTCGGGCGACGGCTCCGTGATCGTGAACCGTTCCATTGCGCAGAGCGCCGCGCGGAAGCCGATGAGCAGGCCGCCGCAGCTGTGGCCGTGAAAATCGACGCATTTTTTATATAGAAGTTCTTTATCCATCTGTCTGGCCTCCATTGTATTTGCAACTTAATTTCCCTGGGAATTATTATATCGAATAAAGATAAAAAAGATAATTTGCAATTCAACTTATATGGAGTTAAACTTTTTTAATCGGATTTGTGCGGAGGTATGGAGTATGAAAAAAGAAGACGTATTTGCAAAATCGCTTGATATGCACAGGGAGCTGGGGGGCAAACTGGATATTGAGTGCCGAAAGAAGATAGAGAGCATGGAGGATCTCTCCCTCGTCTATACGCCGGGGGTGGCGGAGCCCTGCCGCGCCATCGAGCGCGATCCCGAAGAGCTCTGGAATGTTACGATAAAGAATAATCTGGTGGCCGTCATCACGGACGGCTCGGCGGTGCTGGGGCTCGGAGATATAGGCCCCGCGGCCTCGATGCCGGTGATGGAGGGCAAGAGCTGCCTCTTCAAGCGTTTCGCGGGGATAGATTCTGTCCCGCTCGCGGTGTCGACGAAGGATGTCGACGAATTTGTCAATGTGGTGTCGAAGATAGCGGTATCATTCGGCGGCATCAACCTTGAGGATATTTCCGCGCCGCGCTGTTTTGAGATTGAGCGCCGCCTTCAGGAGAGGCTTGATATTCCCGTCTTTCACGACGACCAGCACGGCACGGCGGTGATCGCGCTCGCCGCCTATAAGAACGCCCTGCGCCTGACGGGGCGCGGCATCGAGGACGCGGTGCTTGTCATTAACGGCGCGGGAGCAGCGGGCAGTTCGATCGCGCGTTATTTCCTCGCCGCGGGCGTAAAGAATATTATTATGTGTGATGTGGGCGGCGCGCTCTGCGAGGGATATACGGAGGGGCTGAATCCGGCGCAGATCGAGCTTTCCAAGATAACGAATCCCGAAAAGCGGCGCGGCAGCCTCGCCGAGGTGATAAGGGGAGCGGACGCCTTTCTCGGAGTTTCGCGCCCCGGTCTGCTCACCGGCGAGATGGTGCGCAGCATGGCCCCCAATCCCGTAGTTTTTGCGATGGCGAACCCGACGCCGGAGATTTTTCCCGACGAGGCGCTTGCCGCCGGCGCGGCGGTGGTCGCCACGGGACGAAGCGATTTCCCAAACCAGGTGAACAACTGTCTCGGTTTTCCGGGGATTTTCCGCGGCGCGCTGGATGTGCGCGCAAGGTGCATAAATGAAGAGATGAAGCTCGCCGCCTCGGAGGCGCTGGCCTCGCTGGTATCGGAGTCTGAGCTTTCGAGGGAGTATATTATTCCCTCCGCCCTCGACCCGCGCGTGGTGCCCGCTGTGGCTGCGGCGGTGGCCGCGGCCGCGCGCCGTACCGGCGTATCCAGGATATAGGGGGGGTAGGCGGATGTTTCTGAAAAACGAAGAGGCCTTTGAGATAGTCCGGGAGTTCGGTTCGCCGGTCTATGTCTACAGCGAGGATATATTGAGGCAGAGGTGCCGCGAACTGCTCGACGCCTTTGAGGGGCGGCTTTCGCCGAGTTTTTCCGTCAAGGCGAATTCCAATCTGTCCCTGCTCCGCATCATCCGTGAAGAGGGGATCGGGGTGGACGCGATGTCCCACGGCGAGATTTTTCTTCTTGAACACGCCGGTTTCAGCAGCGATGAGATTTTTTATATCGGCAACAATGTCTCCGCCGACGAACTGCGTTATTGTATAGACAGGGGGATACTCGTCAGCGCCGATTCGCTCTCTCAGCTGGAGGCCCTCGGGCGGATAAACCGCGGCGGGCGCGTCGCCCTCCGTTTCAATCCCGGCGTCGGCGCGGGCCACTGTGAGAAGGTTGTGACGGCGGGGCACAAGACGAAGTTCGGCATCGATCCCCGGTTCTGCGCGCAGGCCAAGGAGCTGCTGGCGAGGTATGATATGAAGCTCGTCGGTATAAATCAGCATATCGGCTCCCTCTTCCTGGAACCGGAGCCATATGTCGAGGCGGCGGAAAATTTGCTGGCGCTGGTGCTGGAGAATTTTCCCGGCCTTGATTTCATTGATTTCGGCGGCGGTTTCGGCGTCCCCTATCGTCAGGATGAGAAACGGCTGGATTTCGCCGCTCTGCGCGGACAGCTGTTCCCCGTTCTTGATTCGTTTGTCGAACGTTATGACAATAAGTATGTCCATTTTAAATGTGAGCCGGGACGTTATCTGGCCGCCGAATGCGGCCTGCTTCTCGGCACGGTGCATGCCGTGAAGGAGAATTACGGCGAGACCTATGTCGGGACCGATATCGGCTTCAATGTTTTGATGCGTCCCGTCCTCTATGATTCTTATCATGAGGTCAGGCTGCTGAAGGGCGGCGAACATGGCGACGGAGCGGAGGAATCTGCTTCGACAGTGACGGTGGTCGGCAATATCTGCGAAAGCGGTGACATTCTCGCGGCGGAGCGCCGGTTGGACGGCGTGCGCGAGAATGATTTGATCGCGGTGGAGAACGCGGGAGCCTACGGCTATTCGATGGCCTCGAATTATAACTGCCGCCTGCGTCCGGCCGAGGTGCTCAAGACGTCACAGGGTGAGATAAAACTTATCCGCGCCGCGGATACGCTTGAAAGCCTGATCGAGAATTTTTAAAGAGAATAGTTATGAGAGAGGACGGATTGGAAAAAATCCGTCTTTTTCTATGCAGCGCCTACCATTGATTTTTATTGTGGTAAAATAAATTCGTTATCGTTGAGCCGCTGTCAGAATGCAGTTATCTTTGATTCATAAACTTGGAAGGACTGAATCATTTGAATAAAGAGTTGTTGGTCTCTGCCGGAATAGATTATGACGGAGGCGTCCGGCGTTTTATGGGAAACGCCCTTCTATTTGAAAAGATGCTTTGCAAATTCCTTACGGATCAATCCTTCTCGGAGGCACGGAAGAGCCTCGAAGACTGTGAATGGGAGTTTTTTTTTCGGAACGTACACACGCTGAAAGGAGTCAGCGGTAACCTCAGTATAAATGTCATCTACAATACGGCCTCACAAATCGTTTCACTGCTGCGTGCCAATGACCTCGAAGGGGCGAAGGCGCTGTTTCCCTCGCTGGAGGAAGAATACGGCGCCGTCTCTAAGGCTATAGGGCTGGCCGCAGAGGCAGACCGGCGATGACGGCTGAAAAAGGCGTTCTTATCGTTGACGATCTTGAATTAAACAGGATATTGCTCGCGGAGATATTCAAGGGCAGTTACAGGGTATTTGAAGCCGGCAACGGTGTTGAGGCTCTTGAACTGCTGCGGCGGGAGACGCCGCGGATCGACATGGTGCTTCTGGATATCGTGATGCCGGTAATGGATGGTTTTGAGACTCTCGCCGTGATGCGGGAGGATGCGGGGCTCTCCGGTATTCCGGTGGTGGTCATCACGGCGGGGGACGACCCCGACGACGAGATAAAGGCGCTGAACCTCGGAGCCACGGACTTTATCACGAAACCATTTGATCCGCGCGTCGTCATAAGCCGTGTGCGCAATATAATCGAACGGCGCGAGATAGACGAGATAAAACTTGAAAATAAGATGCTGCGCAGACAGACGCTCGCGCAGGTCCAGCTTCAGGCGATTTTGGATAATATGATCGGCGGCGTCGCGCTTATTGAGTTTTCGGAGCAGCCGCACGCGATTTATATGAGTCCGGGGTTCTATAGTCTGACAGGCTGTTCAAAAGAGGTCTTTGAGGCTCACAAGGATGATTTCTTTTTCCGGGTTCACCCGGACGATCGGCCGAAGCTTGAGGCGGAGATCAAGGCTGGGATGGACAGGAAGGCCCCCATCAGCTGTGAATTCCGCGTGATCAGAGTTGATGACAGGCCCTGCTGGGCTCATGTTCAGGGGATTAAGATATCATATCCCGACAGCCCCCATCCGGTCATGATAATGATATTCACCGATATTACGAACGAGAAAGAGAACGAGCGGCAGCTTATGGAGGCTAACGCCGAACTGCGTTATATGGCCTATCATGACTCTCTGACCACGATATTCAACCGTGAAGCCTTCTCGGAGATGACCAGCGCGATGCTGCGGAACAACCCCGACAAGGAGTTTGTGCTCATATGCTGGAATGTGGAGCGGTTTAAGTTTATAAACGAGCTCTTCGGGAAAAACACAGGCGATCTAATTCTTAAGGACGTCGCGGCGCTTTTGAAGAGGGAAATCTCCCATATCGGAACGTACGGAAGGCTGGAGGCGGACCATTTTGCCGTCTGTTTTCCGAAAGATGAGATAGATATCGACGCTCTGATCGAGCGGATAAAACCATGTGAAGACTTCCAGCGGAACCATTATGAACTAGTACTCCATGTGGGGGTATACGAAATAGAGGACCCGACAGTGCCGGTAGACCAGATGTGCGACCGCGCGAACCTCGCCCTACAGTCTGTAAAGGGCAATTATCTGCGGCGCTGCGCCTATTACACCGATGATCTGCGTTCTTCGCTGCTGCGCGAACAGGAGGTCGTCCGTGAGATGAGCCAGGCTCTTGAGGAGGGGCAGTTCGTCCCCTGGCTACAGCCGCAGTACAACCATGCCACGGGTCGTATAGCCGGCGCGGAGGCGTTAGCGCGTTGGGAGCATCCCGTGCGTGGGTTGATCCCCACCGGCGGCTTTATCCCGATTTTTGAGAAAAACGGCTTTATCTCAAAGCTCGACGAGAGTATCTGGGAGCAGGTCTGCCGTCTTCTGCGGCGGTGGCTTGACGAAGGGCGTCCTGTGGTTCCCATATCGGTCAATATTTCACGTGTGGACATCTATAATCCAAAACTTGAATCTATTCTCACCGGTCTGGTCAAGAAGTATGACATCCCCATCTCGCTTTTCCGCCTGGAGATCACGGAATCCGCCTGTGTGGAGAATCCCGCGCAGCTTATCAAGGTCATCAGCTCTCTGCGTGAAAGAGATTTCTTCATAGAGATGGATGATTTTGGCAGCGGCTACTCTTCGCTTAATTCGCTGAAGGATATGCCGATAGATCTTGTAAAGCTGGATTTGAAGTTTTTGCTTGGTGACGACGAATACCAGCGCGGGGGAAATATTCTCGCCTCGGTAGTGCGCATGACGAAGTGGCTCAGCCTTCCCGCGATTGCCGAGGGTGTGGAGACGGCGGCGCAGGCCGACTTCCTGAAGAGTATCGGCTGCAACCTGGTTCAGGGCTATCTCTACGCGCGCCCGATGCCGGTCGGAGACTTTGAGGCGCTGCTGGACGCCTCTTCTCTCGACACGGAGCAGCTTGTAAAAAAATCGGAAAATATCATTGATGTCAACGAGTTCTGGCGGGCCGATTCGCAGAGTTCTTTTGTCTTTAACGCGCTGCTCGGTCCGGCGCTGGTATTTGAATATAACGACGGAAGTATCGACATGCTGCGGGCGAACGACGAATTCTTTTCCCTGCTCGGCCTTGACAGCGACCACGCGCCATTTCATAAGCTGTCCCTCATCGACCAAATTTGCGCCGGCGACAGGGAACGGTTCATCTCCATGATCGAAGCGATGTCTGAAGGCGGGGAAGAACGGGCCGCCTGCATCTGCTGGAGGAACGGCGGCGGGGAAGAGCTGCGGCGCGTAAAGGTGCGGGCGCGTATGCTGGCCGAAAGCGACGGCCGCAAGATAATATTCGCCTCCCTGGAGGATATCACCGATTTCTGTTAAAGCTAAATGAAATAAAAACCCCGCGGGACCATTTCGGCTCCGCGGGGTTTTTGTTGTGCCTCTATTAACGGTGAGGGATTGCTATCTTACCGAGCAGACGCTGCCCGCCGCCGTCGGGACGACGAGACGGTCTCCCTCGATCGCGGGGGTCGCCACGATGTCGCCCTCAAGCTGCAGCTGCCAGGCGGGGTTTCCCGTGTTTATATCAAGGGCGTAAAGGTTGTCGCTGTTTGAGCCGATATAGACGCGGTCGCCGAGCGCCGCCGCGGAGGAGAAGACGGAGCCGCCGGTATTGTATACCCAGGCTTTGGAGCCGTTCTGAGCGTTGAGCGCCGTCACGTTGCCGGAGATGTCGCCAAAGACGACCTTGCCGTTATGCACGAGCGGCGCGGTCTCGATCTGCGCCTTCGCGTCGTAGCGCCAGATCACCGCCTGATGTTTGATGCGCGCGCAGTAGATTTTGCCGTCCTGGCTTGTAAAGTAGAGCAGGCCGTCCGCCACCGCGGGTGCCGCCGTTATCGGTCCGCCGACGATGGCGCGCCACTTTAGTTTGCCGGTAGCGGTGTCGATGGCGTACATTTTGCCGTTGCGGTTGCCGATATAAACCACGCCGTCGGCAACGACCGGCGAGCCGGTGACGGCGGCGTCGGTCTTGAATTTCCACTTCTGCCAGCCGGTCTTGATCGAGACGGCGTAGACATATCCGTCGTTTGAGCCGAAGTAGACGGCGTCATCGGCGACGGCGGGCGAGGTCGCCACGCTGTTGGAGGTCGTGAATTTCCATATTTGCTCCCCTGTATCGGCGTTGAGGCAGTAGAGACGGCTGTCAAAGCTGCCTACATAGACCCGTCCGTTGACCACGGCGGGAGAGGAGGTCACCCAGTTGTCGGTGGTGAACTTCCACACCTGCTGTCCGGTGTTGAGGTTGAGCGCGTAAACTACGCCGTCGTTTGAGCCGAAGTAGACCTTGCCCTTGTAGACGGCGGGCGAAGAGGCGATGTTCTGCCACAGCTGCGTCGTCCATTCGCGCTGCCCTGCGAGGCGCGCGGTCGAGACGGTCTCTGTCGGCATCGTACCGCTGCGCAGAGCGTTGTTTTTGAAGAACGGCCAGTTCTCCGCGTTGGCGGCCGCCGCCGCGGAGATGATCGCCGCCGCGGCGATAATGACCTGTATCTGTCTTTTCATGGTTATGTTACCTCCATTAATCATTTATTTTGGCGTGATTATACTATACTTCCTGGCAAAATAGCCTTCATTCGCAGTCATTTATCTTTAATGGTAACGGCAGATTTTTTTAAGGTGCGTTGTGGTATAATTACCAACTTCAATCCTGATAGTCGCCGCGCTCCGTCACCACTTCGTAGCCGATGGCGCGCATTCTCTTTTCGAGCGAGGCCCGCGCCTCCGCCGCTTCGTCGCCCGTGCTTATCTTATTGTCGTACAGCATGTATTTTTTGCGCACGCTGAGCGGCGAGAGGTTGGGCATCACGACGTTGCACCCCGCAAGCACGCCGAGCTCGCGCCCGTTGTCCTCGATCGTCCCCAGCGCCGTCGTCGCCGGCAGCAGCACCTTGGGATTCATGAGACGCACGATTGCGAGAAGGAAGAGCGTGAGCTCCGCCGTCCCCGCCTTTTCGTGCGCGAAGGGGGTGTCGTGGTGGGGAATAAAGGGTCCCATGCCTACCATCTGAGGGGCGAAGCTCTTTATAAAGAGCAGGTCGCTGACGATGTTGTCGAGGGTCTGGTAGGGCGAGCCCACCATCGAACCGCAGCCGACCTGATAGCCGATCTCTTTCAGACTGCGCAGGCATTCGATCCTGCTTGCCAGCGAGAGTTCCGCGGGATGCAGCTTTGCGTAGTGTTCCGGCGTCGCCGTCTCATGGCGCAGCAGGTAACGGTTGGCCCCCGCGTCGTATAGCCTCTGGTAGCTCTCCCGGGTTTTTTCTCCGAGAGAGAGCGTGATCGCACAGTCTGGATACTTCGCGCGGATGGCGCTGATGATCTCCGCCATCATATCGTCGGTGTAATACACGTCCTCGCCGCCCTGAAGCACGAAGGTACGGAAGCCGAGGCCGTAGCCCGCTTCGCAGCACTGCATGATATCCTCTTCCGTGAGGCGGTAGCGCTGGGCCGCGGCGTTGCTGCGGCGGATGCCGCAGTAATAGCAGTCGTTGCGGCAGTAGTTCGTCATTTCGATGAGGCCGCGCACATATATTTTGTTTCCGAAATGGGCGCGCGCTACGGCGGCGGCCCGTTCAAAGAGCGCTTGGGAAATATCTGCGCCGCGGTTTTCTATCAGCCAGAGCAGATCTTCGCGCGAAGCCTCCTGTTTTTTATAAAGGGAATCTATTATATCTATTGCCCTCATGGCCCTCACTCCCATATTTGAAAACGTTTGAAATACTAATGGCAATTATATCTTATTTTTGCCTAAAGTATGTTAGAATGGGCCGTCTGCATCCCATACCGTATATTTTGAGGCCAGCTTTTTAAGAAAGAAAGGGTCGCCGTGTTTATAAAAGATTCAGCATTCAGCGTAACCAAGGGAGTACTTTCACTGATAAATGACAAACTCGTCGACCACGGCGTCCGCACCGCCTATATACTGAAGTCTATGATGGCTCTGCAGGGTGAGCTAGAGCGGGAGACGATGAAGAATATCCTCTTTCTCGGTATCTTTCACGACGTCGGCGCAAACAAGACCGAAGAGATCGCCAATCTGCTGAAATTCGAGACTACGGAGACGATACCGCATTCGGTCTACGGTTATCTCTTTTTAAAATATCTCTCACGGCTCGGCGACCGTGCGGAGACGATCTTATATCACCATCTTGCCTACGCTGAGCGCGGCGGCTGCCGCTCCGCCTACAGGGAGCTCGCCCTCAAGCTGCATCTCGCCGACCGCGTTGACATCTGCGCGATGGGCGAGAGTTCCGACCGCCTTGTGATAGAGACGGTGGAAAGGTACGGCGGAGAGCAGTTCGACCCGGCTGATGTAGAGCTCTTCAAGGCCGCCGACAAAAGATTCGGCGTCATGAGGACGCTTCGCGGCGGCGGCTGCGAGGAGGATATCATGGAGTGCTATCGGGCGCTGGCCTTTTCCGAGGACGAGCTTATGGATCTCGTTCAAACGCTGGTATTCGCGATAGACTTCCGCAGCGAGCAGACGGTGCTGCATACCATACAGACGGCTAACTACGCCGAGATGCTCGGGGAGCACGCGGGGCTGGAAAAAGATGACTGCCGGAAGCTCTATTATGCCGGATTGCTGCACGATATCGGCAAGATAAAGGTTCCGGTGGCGATCTTGGAGAAGCCGGGCGCGCTGACGCGCTGGGAGATGTTGGAGATGCAGAGGCATGCCACATACACGCGGCGGATAATTGAGGGCCATGTCGACGGAGAGATAGTAGAGATCGCCGCCCGCCACCACGAAAAGCTGAACGGTTTTGGTTATCCGGAGGGACTCACGGCGTCGGAGCTGACGCTTCCGCAGCGTATCATGGCGGTCGCGGACATCACGAGCGCCCTCTTCAGCCGCCGCTCATACCGTGAGAATATGCCGAAGGCCGACGTTTTGGAGATCCTTGGCAAAATGGCGCTGAATGACCAGCTTGACGCCTCGGTGGTGGGGATCATGACGGAGCGGTACGATGAGATAACCTCCGCCAGCGCCGCTAAATCATCCGATATCGTACGCAGCTATGAAGCTCTGAAAAGAGAATATCCTCTGTGCGTGAAGGAATATATCAAAGGGTCAAAGGATACCGGCAGCCGCTCAGAGCTATTTTTCTAAAAAGGGAGCGCCGCTGTTTCTGAGATATCAAGGTATATCTTACTCCCAGAGCAAACGCGTCAAATCTGTTAACGGACATATTGAGCAGCCTGAGACGGCTGCTTTCATGCGTTTAATACGGCCCTCCGCCGTATTCACGTCCGTCTTTTGCCTGCGATAATGGTATGATATTTGTAATATTGGCGGAGCCGCCCGGCGTTCCTGCCGTCCGGCTCCTTTTTACAGGTTCGGCAGACTGGACTGCCCGTTGACTGACGGAGGGTAATGATGGCCGCGACGATCGAAAGTTACTATAACATTACGGAAAAGGTAGACAGGCTGCGCGCCTTTTACAATAAATACGGCGGGGAGGCGCTGTTTATCGTACCCTCCGGCCTCGACCGGGATGCGCTGCTCGACATCATCTGCGGCGGCGATCCCTATTTCGGAGACCGCCCGACGGTCTGGACCGTCGGCGACCTGTATAAAGAACTGCAGCGTATCACCGGCTCGTCTGTGCGGGTCATCGACCCGCCAGACCACAACCTGATCCTGCGCTGGCTGCTGGAAGAATTTCTCTCCGAGATGGAGAAGGATGGCGTCGCGCTGGCTCCCGGCCTCTACCATAAGGGGTTTGTCACAGTTCTGGGGGACAACATAAAGGAGCTGCTCGCCGAGGAGGTCTCCTGCGAAGGGCTTTCGCAGGCGCTCTTTGACGAGGATGAGCCCGATCCGGCGCTGCCAGAGGCGGTCCTTATCACTTTATATGAACGGTATACGGACTATCTTGCGGAGTACGGCCTCGCCGACGCGGCGCAGATTGCCACCCTGACGCGTCTGAAGCTGAACGCGCCGGAGGCGCTGGAATTCGTCGCCGGTAAAAAGCTGGTGCTCGCCGGTTTCCTCTCCTTCACGGGGGCGCAGCTGAAACTTGTCCGCGCGCTCTGCGATATCGCCGAGGTGCTGATGCTGCAGCCCGAAACGGGGCTGGACGGTTTCCATGACGGTATCAGCCAGCTGGGGAGCGAATATTACGGGCGTCCCGAGTGGAACGTTCCCATCGTGAAGCTCGAAGCGAGCAACGCCTATCTTGAGCTGGAGGCGCTGGCGCGCGAGACGGCGCTCTGGATCGAGGGCGCGGGCGGTTTTGCGGAGCTGGGCGGCCTCGACGACTACGGTGAGGTGGGGCTGCTGATATCTCCCGACCGGCTGCCGGTGATGGAATACGCGCTGTCACGCTATAAGATACCCTACAATATCCAGGTACGGGGCACGGTCGGCGAGACGCTGGCCGGCGATCTGCCTTCAATGATATGGCGGGTCTGGAACTCTGACTGGGACAACTACAACACGGCGATACTGCTTGCGAATCCGCTGCTCTTCTCGGAGGAGGGAGGCTTTGCGGCGGAATATGACGAGAGCTCTTTTCCCGAGGGCTACGACGAATGGCGGCGGACGCTCTCTCCTTCGGCGCGAAAGAGGCTGGCCGAAATACGCGCGCTCTGCCTCGCATTTGAAAAGGGCGGCAGACCGGCGGATATCCTTTCCCTCTGGCATGATTTCCTCGAAGGGGCCGACGCGGTCGGCGGCGCGGTACGCGTCGCCTCCGGCGAACCTTCGCTTGACGAGAGGGTGAAGGACGTTTCCCACGCAATTTATGAACTCAAAAAAAAGATAAAAAACCTTAATGACGAGGCGAAATACATCGGTCCGGCGGCGGGGGTGGTGCTGCGCGGCGGCGACGCGGCAGCCTTCATCAGCGACTGGGGCCGTACCGCCACGCTGCCGATACAGCTGCCGCAGAGCCACTCTCTGACGCTGTACGCGGGGATGCCGCCGATACTGACGGAGCATCGCTACTGGCTGATGGCGGGCGTCGATTACAACAGCTGGCCGGGGATGCTGAGGGAATCTCTGCTGCTGCGCAACGATAATAAGGTGAGGTTTAACGCCGGTTCGCCGGATGATGAGGAGCACCCCCATCTGCCGGAGATACGCGAGGAGCGCGAACAGAAGGAGGCTATCTTCCGCCGCCTGCTCGCCACGGGGAGGGAGGGCGTGGTCATCGCCCGCTCTCTGACTGACGCGAGCAAAGATCCCGTGGCGGAGTCGCAGTTTGTCGCGCCGCTGTTTAAGCGGCATGACCCTAAAAGGGGCTGGCGCGAGGCGGGGAAGGTCTGCTACCCGCTTGACGCGGCGCTTCCGGACGGAGACGGCCCGTGGTTTCCGCAGGCGGAGATAATCTGCACGCCGGTAAGTCCCGCCCCCACGCACAAGGTACCGGAGGGACGCGCCTGCGAAGAGAAAAAACCGGTCGTGCGCATCAGCGACATCGACACATGGAATGTCTGCCCCTATCTCTACTGGTGCCAGAGCCGCCTGCGCTTTGAGCGGCCTCGCACAGAGCTGTATGACCCGCGCGTTGCGGGTATACTTTCCCACCGTATATGGGAGGAGGCCATTCAGGCAAAGGCCGCCGAGCCGAAGCTTTCTCTGCAAATATATGTGATGGAAAACTGGCGCCGTTTTAAGGACGAATGTTACCCTGCGCTCGACGCGGACCAGCGGCTTGCGCGGCATGAGAAAAACCTCATGCGCCAGCTGTTTGCGATGGCGGCCATGCAGGATGAAATTGAGGCGCGCATCCCCGCTGGCGCGCGCCTGAAGATAGAGACGGAATGCGCCCTGGAGGGCTTTGAGCTGAACGGCGTCCTCTTCAGGGGACAGGCCGACCGGATCGACCATTACGCCGACGGGGCCGTCGTGATGGACTATAAGCTTGGCAGAAGCGCCGCGCATGACAAAGAGCTGCAGGTTCCCGCCTACTGCGCGATATTGAAAGAGGCGGGGATCGCGGTGCAGGGGCTTGGGTGGTTCGGACAGCGGGACTGCTCGGTCTCCGGCTATTTCAACGGCGGATATTTCGACATTTACGCGGCGGGCGGGACGAAGCGCAGCCGCCAGAGCGCCGCCGAGAGGATGGAAGAGGCGCTCTCGGTGATGGAGCAGATGGCCGAATCCGTCAAAAACGGGATATACCGCCCGAAGTACGACGTGAAGGCCCAGCGGTGCAAGAGCTGCGCCTTTTATGTGCTTTGCCGCAAGCGCGAGACGCAGGGCTATATAGCGGCGGAACCGGAAGAGAGCGAGGGGAACGGCGATGAGTAGCGGCGGGCCGCGGTGGCATTCGCTTATCAAGGGCACGGAGGCGCAGATAGAGGCGCTGACGAGCGATAAATACCTGACCGTGGTCAGCGCGGGCGCGGGGACCGGCAAGACGCAGACTCTGGCGCAGCGCTTCGCCTGGCTGCTTGCCTCCGACCCGGAGTGCGCCGTCGGCGAGGTGCTGGTGCTCACCTTCACCAAGAAGGCGGCGCGCGAGATGCAGGAGCGTATAAAGGGCACGCTTGAAAGGTGGTACGCGGAGTGTCCCGAGGAGCTGGCCCACCTTAAAAGCAGGATCGAGGGCATCGACGACGCCTACATATCGACGATCCATTCATTTGCGATGAAGATCATCCGCGAGTCGGGGCTTGCGCTTGACATCGATCCCACGGCCTCGATCATGCCCGCGCCAAAGGCCGACATCTGGTGGCGCGAGTTTGCCTCGATGCTTTCCTCAGCCTCCGAAGAGAGGATACTGGCGGCGCTGCCGGCCGAGTGGCGCGCGCGCGCCTCGGAGCTCATGCGCGAGCCGGAGTTTATCGAAATGCTGAACGCCTTCGGCCCGGAGGCGGTGGCGGAGGCGGCCAAAAGCTGTTCGGAAAAGCTCTACTGCGCGGGGCAGAGCCCGGAATCTCTGTGGGAACATGACGATACGGAGCTGACAGCCTCAATAGAATCCCTCAAAGAGCTTAAAAAAGATATCTATGAACTCTGGTCGCGCGACGTTTTCCCAGCGATATTGTCGTCGCCCGAATTCAGCGGCGGCGGAAACAGGAAGCCGACGAAGGCTAAAGAGAAGCTCTCCCCATTCATCGATCGCTGGCTCGCCGCTCCGGCGGCTTCGGATGAGGCGCTCAGCCAGTTCTGTGGCGAGCTCTTTGAAAGCGTCCTCGTTCCGCTGCCGGGGGGGAAGATAAAAGATGCTATCAGCGAGGCGCTGGGCAAAGGTCTCAAGGAATGGCGCGACGAAACGAAGGCTCTGCTGGCGCTTGCGGTCCCGCCGTCGGAAGGTGAGAAGCGGATCAACGCCCTTCTCTGCCGTGTCTGCGCCGTAGGCTGGGCCTGCTGGGACGAGTTCCGCCGCCGTGAGAACCTGCTCTCTCTCTCCGACCTCATCTTTTACGCCTCTGAGGTGCTGAATTCCTCCGCCGACTACAAAAGAAAATTCAAGCACATCATGGTCGACGAGTTTCAGGATACCGACCCATTACAGGACGGCCTCATCGAGGCGCTTTGGGTGACGCCGGAGGCTGAGAGCGACTTTCATAATACGCTTTTTCTCGTCGGAGACCAGAAGCAGTCGATCTACCGCTTCCGCCACGCCGACCTTACCCTCTTCCGCGGCTATATAGAGCGCTGCCGCCGTCACGGCGCGGAAGGATACTGCAAATATGTTTCGCTTGACCAGAATTTCCGCACGGCAAGCGGACTGCTGGAAAAATTTAACGGCCTCTTCGGCGAGCTGTGGGGCGGCGGTTCGGAGATCTTCTACGAGCCGCTGCTGCCGCCGCAGGACGAAGATATCCGCGAACGGCGCAACGCCTCCGTCGAGAGGCCGCTGCTGGAGCTGCTGTGCGCGGTATCCCCCTATGGCGACAGAGACGAAAAAATATTGATGCCGGAGCTGCGCCTGCGCCTCTACAGCGAACTGGGGCGCAGGATGGCGCGGATGCGCGAGGAGGGGCGGCTGATATGGGATAAGGGGCGGGGAGAATTTCGTCCCGTAAGGTGGCGCGACTTCGCCGTGTTGGTACCGGCACGCACCGAATACTCAATGATCGAAAGGGCCTTCGAACGGCTTGGCCTTCCCTATCTGCTCTCAACGAATAAAAATTATTTCGCGCGCAGCGAGATCGGCGACCTCGTAAACCTTATCTCGCTGCTCGCCGAGCCTGAAAATCCCCTCTTCCTTGGAGGTTGGCTGGCATCGCCCTTCAGCGGGGTATCTATCGAAGAGGCGGAACGGATGCTGGCGGCGGCGCTGGAGAGCAGGGAGAGCCGAAAGGCGCTGCCTCTCGCGGAGGTCGTCCGCCGCGAACACCCGGAGCTATGCGCGCGCCTGGAGCACCTTCGCCGGACGGCGCTTCTCTCAGGAGTATCCGCCGTGATCCTCGAAATACTACGGGAACCCTCGTTCCTGGAAAACTACGGCGGTCTGCGGCGGCGGCGCGTGAACGCCAATATCATCTATCTCGCCCAGCTTGCGGAGGAGTACGAACGCTCGCAGGGGAAATCGCTGAAGGGCTGCGCGGAATACCTGCTCTCTGCGGCCTCCTCCGAGGGCGCGAAGGAGGAGCCGGACGCCGCCGACGAGGATACGGACGCCATCCAGGTGATGACGATACACGCCTCTAAGGGACTCGAATTTCCCGTTGTGGCGCTGATATATGCCGATAAGAGAGGGCCGCGGAGCTCCGCGCTCCAGGTGTCGAAAAGGTACGGCGTCATCGCGAAAGAGACGCCTGATTTTCTTCTTCATGACGAGCCGGGCGGAAAGAATATCTCCGCGATGTGGGAGATGAAAGAGGAATCGGAGGCCGAGTCGGCGGAGCGTGACCGGCTTTGGTACGTCGGCTTCACACGCGCGCAGGACCGGCTGATTCTCTGTGCGGCCTATCAGGAGTCAAAGGCCGACGCGGAGGGAGGTAAAAGTCCCACACTGCTGAGCCGGACGGCCGGCGTTCTGCCGCCGGAGGATATCTCCCATATAACGGAAGAGCCGGAGGAGCTGCCGAAGTACGCGCCTTACGAAGCAAAGGCGCAGACAGAGGGGATGGCGCTGAAGATCGTGAGCCCCGCCAAGCTTGGGCGTATATCGGCCTCGGCCTATGCGCTGATCTCCTGGTGCCCTGCGGCCTACCGCACCGTATACCGCCAGGGCCGGACTGTAAGCTGGACTGTAAAGGGCGGCGAGGGGGGCGGCTCAGACTTTGGTTCGCTGACGCACTGGCTGCTGGCGCGCTGGGACTTCCGCGCCGAGAGCCTCGTCCGCTGGCTGCCCTTCAGCCGCGAGGGGCAGGGTTACGAGGCTGTTATGCGCCGTCTGCCGGTCGAACTCAGAGATGAATTTGCCTCCGGCGCGAAACGACGCGAGATACGCGAGCTTTTGCAGAGATACGCGCAGAGTGAAGAGTGCTCTCTCTTCGCTGAACTTGCCTCGGCGGAGAGCCCTGTCAAGCTCTTCCGGGAGATGCCCTTCCGCGTGCCGGACCGGGGCACCGTCCTCGTCGGTGCGACGGACCTATTCTGGCGCGACGATTCGGGGCTGCATCTGCGCGACTGGAAGAGCTCGTCAGAGGAATACGCTCCCTCATATTATTATGAGCGGCAGCTGGAATTCTACGCCTACGCGCTGCACCGCTTTTTTGAGCCGCGCGGCGGCGTCATTCCCATTGATTCCGCGGTCATATACCTGCGCTCGCAGGATAATGAGAGAAAGATACGCCTCTACGGGGCGGAGGACTTTAAAGCGGTCGGCGGTCTGATCGAGGCGGCGGCAATCGAAGCTCTTTCCGGCAATTTTGTGGGTAAAAAGGAGCGCTGCGCCGCCTGTCCGTGGCGAACTGACTGCGAGGCCCGGTAAAGATTCCCGTAAAGTCATTTTTATTCAAAAACACAAAATTATAAAATCAAATAGGCTATTATACTTAGGGGGACCGGAAAGTTCAGTTCCGGTCCTTTTTACGGTTTAATTTTTCGATTCAGAGGGCTTAGAGGTTAGCTTTTGAAAAGCATTTGGGTAAAAAAAGTCGAAATTTAGGCTTATTTTACGAGAAATGTTAGGTACGTTATGACATTAGGCCTATGAAATATCCTCCCTGTTGAACTTTAACAGTTGTTTATTTTTACATACTTTTTTCGATAAAAAAGCTCTTAAAAATAATAAAAAGCCATTTTATGAAAAGTTTCATGATATTTTATGGTAATGTGTGAAAATTGACGCAATTTAGAGATGCGGTTAAAATCTTATGGTGTATTATGGGTGACCCTATGATTATGGAGGGGAGGTGATCTTATTGGCAGAGAATCTGGCACAGGAGATCAGAGATCAGGAGGCTATCGCGAAGAGCATTGTTTCAAACGCCAAAGCCGAGGCTGCTAAGATATTGGCGGCGGCGACGGCGGATGCGGAGCAGTCTGTCAAAAGCACAAAACAGCAGTGTCACAGACAATGGCGCGAACGAGTTGCCGCCGCAGAAAAAGAGGCCGAAGCCAAAGCGCAGGAGATAACTGCGAAGGGCGAGGCCGACGCGAAGTCATTCTACGAAAAAAAGAAGAACGAAACAGACGGAGTTGCAAATTGGCTGGTTAGAGAGGTGATGGCGGCTTATGGCTCTCGCCGAAATGTGTAAAGCGCGTATAGCTGTTCACAGAGCTGTTGCGGATGAGCTTGCGGCAAAGCTGCAGGCGCTTGGCTGCTGCGAGTTCGTGAACAAAGAGGGCGAAGCCGGACATAGCGAAGCGATGTTCAGGCTGCGTGAGAAGCGGCATCACGTCGACGAACTTATCGGCGACGCCAAATTTCTCATTCGCCTGCTGGAACCGTACGAGACGAAAAAAGAGGGCTCGCTGGCGAAGATGCTCGGCGATATCCCGACTCTCACCTTTGATCAGCTTGCCGCGCAGGTCAACGAAAAGAAATTTACAGATTTTACCTCTTCGATGAGGGATGTCGAGCGGAGGCTCACCGAGACCCGTGCCGATGTCTCGCGGCTGAAGGGGCTGCTTTCCCAGATAGCCATGCTGGAGAGCGTCAAGTATCCGCTTGAGTTCTTCACGACGGGCACCGAATTGGTCGTCGGGGCCATCTATGCCGCTCCCAAAGCTACGGCGCAGGCGATGGCCGCGCGTATCACGAAGGAGCTCGGCGAGATGGTCGAGATGCAGCAGCTTCCGGGAAATGAAAAAGACCCGAACGAGACGTTTGCCGTGCTCTGCCAAAAGAGCGAGTACGAGAAGGTGCAGGAGACGGCCGCCGAATTCGGCGCGGCGCGTATCGATGTGCCGAAGGACTTCCTGCTTACGGCCGCCGCCGAAAAAGAGGCTCTCACGTCGGAGATATCCGGCCTTGAAGCGAAAGAGGATGAGCTCATCAAAGAGCTCGCCGGTTCCGCTGACGAGGGGCTTGACATGGCGCGCAACTATGGAGACTACTGGACGATACTCCGTAACCGCCTTGAGGCCATGGAGACCGGCGTCCCCACGGAAGAGGTGCTTATCTGGGAGTTCTGGGTTCCAAAGTCTTTAATGAAGAAGGTAGAGTATACCGTGGAGGCATATTCGGCCTATACCGAACTCGCCGTCGTCAAGCCTGATGAGGGAGAAGAGCCGCCGACGCTTTTGAAAAACGCGCCGTGGTCCTCCTGCATCGAGCCGCTGACGATAATGTACGGCACGCCGACATACGGCAAGGTGGACCCCACCTCGCTGATGGCCCCCTTCTTTTTTGTGTTCCTCGGCATGTGTTTCGGTGACGCTGGGTACGGGCTCGTCGTCGCGGGCATCCTTGGATACCTGCTCGTCAAGCACAGGCTCTCGCCGACGCTGCGCAAGTTCTTTGTGCTCATGACCGTCGGTATGGGGATGTCGGTGATCTTCGGCGCCATGACCGGTTCATGGTTCGGAGATTCCGTGACCGCCTTCCCGTTCCTCAGCGGCCTTGTGCCGCTGGTACACGGCATACAGGTGCTGGACCCGATGAACGACCCGATGACGCTGCTTCTCATATCGCTGGGACTAGGCTTCATTCAGGTGATGTTCGGCCTGGCGATCGCCTTTGCCGAAAACTGGCGGAGCGGCGATAAGATGGCCGCCGTTTCAGACCAGGGCGGATGGATGATATTCCTTCTCGGCCTCGTGCTCATGGGCTGCTCGATGACGGGCTATCTTCCCTCGGCATGGGTGCTGCCTTCGAAGATCGTCGCCATAGGCGGCGCGCTGCTGCTGGTAGCTACTCAGGGCAGGGAGAAGAAGGGTATTGCCGGCAAACTATTTTCCGGCGTGCTCAGCCTCTACAACGTCACCGGCTTCCTTGGGGACGTCCTGAGCTACAGCCGTCTGCTGGCGCTTGGGCTCGGTTCGGCCGCGGTCGGCATGGTCATCAACCTGCTCGCGAACCTCGTTGCCGGGACCCCATACATCGGCATATTCCTTGCCGTGCTGATTTTTGTCCTCGGACACACCTTCAGCATCGTGGTGAACCTTCTCGGGGCGTTCATACACTCCCTGAGGCTCCAGTACGTTGAGTTCTTCGGTAAGTTCTACAACGCTACGGGAAAAGATTTCACCCCGCTCTGCAATGCGGCCCAGTATTCCCGCATTCAGGAAGATTCTTCCGTAAATTAATTAAAAAAGACGCTACACATTTACTCAAGGAGGTAAAGTTCATCATGGAAACAATTCTCGCAACAATGGCTGATCAGCTTGGACAGATGCTTGTTATACTTGGCGGCGCGCTCGCCGTCGGCTTCGCGGGTTCGGGCTCTGCGTGGGGTATAGGCATAGCTAACGAAGCCGCCGCAGGCGTAATGACCGAAGATCCAAAGAAATTCGGCTACGCGCTCGTTCTCCTCGCCCTTCCCGGTACGCAGGGTATCTACGGCCTGCTTGTCGCGGTCCTCGCAATGCAGAAGGCCGGCCTGCTCGGCGGCGCCGGCGCGGTCGCCCTCACCGTATGGCAGGGATTCGGCATCTGCTGCGCCTGCCTTCCCATCGCGATCTCCGGTTTCTATTCCGCCATTTGGCAGGGAAAGTCCTCCGCGGCTACGATCCTCATGATCGCCAAGCGTCCGGAGCAGATAGGTAAGGCGGTCATCCTTCCGGCCATGTGCGAAACATACGCTGTCTTTGGACTCCTTGTCAGCATCCTGATGCTCAACGGAATCAAGCTTTAGTTGAAGAAGACCGGAATGCCATGTCTTTAGCCCAGATTACAGAAAAAATCAGGAACGACGCTCAGAAAGAGGCTGATGAGATTCTCTCAAAGGCTAAAGCACAAGCGGATTTCATCACCCAGAAGGCCGGACAGGAATGCGATGAAATAAAGGCGGGTTTCGACGCCCGTTTTGAAGCTGAGCGTCCCGAGATAATGAAGCGCAGGGAGATAGTGGCCAATCTTGACGTTGAGAAGATGATGCTGCGCGCCAAGAGAGATCTTATCGAAGACGTCTACCGCGGCGGGCTCGCCAAAATGGCGGAGCTCCCGAAGGACGAATATCTTAACTTCTGCGCCAGCCTCCTTGACGAAGCCGTCAGCTCGCGCGACGAGAAGGTGACGGTAGGCGCCGGGGAGAAATACATTGACCGTGAGTGGCTCGCCGCCTACAACGGCGAACATGGTTCGAATCTCGAACTCTCCGAGGAAAGGGCCGATATCGCAGGCGGATTCATCCTCGTAAGGGGACGGACGAGCATAGACTGCTCGTGGGATATGCTTATTAAGGTTTTACAGGAAAAACAGGAATCCGACGTTGTAAAGCGTTTGTTCCCGTCAGAATAATGAAGGAGGTGGTCTGATGTCACGTAAGGAGGCTTATGGTTACGCTGTAGCGCGAATACGCGCTATGGAGCAGCGCCTTCTTGATGCTGCGGCCTTCGCAAGGCTGCTGGATGCCGAAGACACGGCCTCCGTCCTCAAAATTCTTGGGGAGACATCTTACGCGTCTGTACTGACATCAGTCTCCGGCGAGAGCGGTTTTGACAAGGTTCTGGAGACCGCCCTCCACGATACATACGAGGAGATCAGCGCCTTTGTTCCCGATAAGGAACTGATAAGCCTGCTTCGCCTGCAGTATGACTTCAGCAATGTCAAGGTGATGCTGAAGAGCCTCTTCAACGCGAGGAGCGGCGGCAAAAAGAGATGGGACCTACTCACCTCGCTTGCCTCCTATCCCGTCGACAGGCTCATTTCAGACGCGGAAGCCGAGGAATACCAGCTTCTGCCCTTTGGTCTCAACACCCTCTATCCCAGATGCATCTCGGTATGGGAACAGAGCAGGGATGTGCTTGAGGCGGAGAGGCTCCTTGACCGCCAGATGTTCGAGGTAATGCTGAAAGAGGCGAAGTCGCTGGGTATGCCGGAGATACTTGACTGGGTACGCACGAGGATCGACGGAGAGAACATCCGTTCGCTCCTGCGGCTCAAGAGGTTTGGCTTTGACGCGGCGCGCGCGCTGCCGTTCATGCACGAGGGCGGAAAAATTGATCTGAACATCCTCGTGCCGATGATATCCGAACCTTTCGAGACCTGGAGCCGGATGATCGACTTTACGGACCTATCGCCGCTGCTCGGTCAGGTGGACAGTGCGGCAGGATTTGCCGAGATAATAATGGATATCGAGAGAGCGCTCGACGACTTCTATCTCGATTCCATCGCAAAAAGCAAGTACAGCCCCGACGCCCCCGGCAATGTCATTGCCTACCTGTGGGCGAAGGAGCTTGAGGTAAAAAATATTCGGATGATCTTTGTCTCAAAGTCCAACAGACAGGACAAAGACCAGGTAAGGAGGCTCCTGCGCCATGTCTACGTCTAATCAGAGAGCGCCAATGGCCGCCGTCGGCAGTTATGAAAGCATACTGCCCTTCAAGGCTATCGGTTTGGACGTGGTAGTTCTCACGGAAGAGAACAGCGAGAGCATCGCTCCGGTCCTTCATAAATACTCGCGTTCGGGCTACGCCGTGCTGTTTCTTGAAGAGGAACTCTTCGTGAAATACAGGGATACCGTGGACGAGATAAACGAATATACAGACCTTAGCATTATACCCGTACCAAACCAGAAGGGATCCATGGGAATTGGTCTTGATTCAATACGCCGCAACGTCGAACGCGCGGTCGGCATGGATATATTTGGTGAGAAATGATGATAATGATGGAGGCGATGTAATTGACCACACCCAACGCCGTTACTGGGTACATCGAAAAGATATCCGGCCCGCTTGTAATTGCAGGCGGCATGGCCGGCGCCTGTATGTTCGATGTCGTTAAAGTTGGCAGCGCGGGCCTTGTCGGCGAGATAATAGAACTCAAGGAAGACAAGGCGTCCGTTCAGGTCTATGAGGAAACATCCGGGCTGGCTCCGGGAGAACCCGTCGTCAGCACCGGCGAGCCGCTCAGCGTTGAGCTTGCGCCGGGACTCATAGAGGAATTCTTCGACGGGATACAGCGTCCCCTCGAAGCGATAGAACAAAAGGCTGAGAGCCCCTATATCCTTAGAGGCATCAGCGTTCCCGCTGTGAGCCGCACCCGCAAGTGGCCCTTTGAGCCCTGGCTCAAAGAGGGCGACGAAGTCGGCCCTGGGGACTTCATCGGCTCCGTTAAGGAGACGGTGCTTGTCGAGCACAAGATAATGGTCCCGCACCGCGTCAGCGGCAAGATAAAAGAGATAAAGAGCGGTGAGTTTACCGTCGACGAGACAATAGCGGTCGTCGTGGACGCCAAGGGCAGGGAGCATGAGCTCAAGCTGCTCCAGCGCTGGCCCGTCCGCAGCCCGCGTCCCGTCGTCAAGCGCCTTCCTCCGGAGGTCCCCCTTACGACCGGACAGCGCGTCGTAGACACCTTCTTCCCGATCGCGCGCGGCGGCACCGCCTGCGTCCCCGGACCCTTCGGTTCCGGAAAGACGGTCATCCAGCACCAGCTCGCGAAGTGGGCCGACGCTGAAATAGTTGTCTATATCGGCTGCGGTGAGCGCGGGAACGAGATGACCGACGTTCTTCTCGAATTCCCGGAACTTGAAGACCCCCGTTCGGGACAGCCGCTTATGAAGAGGACGCTGCTTATCGCGAATACCTCAAATATGCCTGTCGCCGCCCGTGAGGCCTCTATCTATACCGGCATCACGATCGCGGAGTATTTCCGCGACATGGGTTATTCAGTGGCCCTCATGGCCGACTCCACCTCACGCTGGGCCGAGGCTCTCCGCGAGATGTCCGGACGCCTTGAGGAAATGCCCGGTGAAGAGGGATACCCCGCCTACCTTGGTACGCGTCTTGCCTCCTTCTACGAAAGGGCCGGACGTGCGATCTGCTTCGGCAAAGACGGCCGCGAGGGCGCGGTCTCCGTTATCGGAGCCGTTTCGCCTCCCGGCGGCGACCTTTCCGAGCCGGTAACTCAGAACACCCTCCGCGTCACCAAGGTCTTCTGGGGCCTTGACGCGCAGCTCGCCTACCAGCGCCACTTCCCGGCGATCAACTGGCTCAACAGCTACTCGCTCTACGCGCAGAAGCTCGGCGAATACTGGGACGGCTTCTACGACGGAGAGTGGAGCGTCTACCGCACAGAGGCGATGGCCCTGCTCGAAGACGAAGACAAGCTCAAAGAGATAGTCCGCCTCGTCGGCGTCGACGCCCTCTCAAAAGAGGAGCGCATGGTGCTCGAAACCTCTAAGTCAATCCGTGAGGACTTCCTCCACCAGAACTCATTCCACGAGATAGACACCTACGCGTCGATGGACAAGCAGTTCAAGATGCTGCGCAACATCCTCACCTTCCATCAGCTTGGAATGCAGGTGCTGACGCGCGGCGGTTCGCTGCGTACCGTCATCGAGCTTCCGATACGCGACGAGATCGCGCGTATGCGTTATGTGGAAGAGACGGATATCGCGAAACTCGACGAACTTGAGACAAAGATAAAAGCCGAACTTGGCAAACTGCTTGCAATGGGAGGTGAGCACGATGAGGTTGCCTGAGAAATATAGAACCATATCCAACCTTTCGGGCCCGCTTATGATGGTCAACAAGGTGCAGGATGTAAGCTATGACGAACTTGCCGAGATCACCCTTGGGGACGGGGAACACCGCCGCGGACGCGTGCTCGAAATAGACCAGGACAGAGCCCTTGTCCAGGTCTACGAGGGAAGCAGCGGCATCGACGTCAATTCGACGGAGATCCGCTTCCTCGGAGACGTCCTTAAACTTCCCGTCTCGAAAGACATGCTCGGGCGTATATTCAACGGACGCGGAGACCCCATCGACGGCGGCGCAGCGATCATCCCCGAGGCCTATCTCGACGTAAACGGAAACCCGATGAACCCCTTCTCGCGTGACTTCCCCTCGGAATTCATTCAGACGGGAGTCTCGACGATAGACGGTATGAACCCGCTCGTCCGCGGACAGAAGCTGCCCATATTCTCGGGAAGCGGTATGCCGCACAACAAAATGGCGGCGCAGATCGCGCGCCAGGCGACGGTTATCAGCGGACACTCTGACTTCGCCGTCGTCTTCGCCGCGATGGGTATCACCTTTGAAGAGGCCTCCTTCTTCATGGAGGACTTCCGTAAGACCGGCGCCCTCGAGCGTACCGTTATGTACGTCAACCTTGCGGACGACCCCGCGATCGAGCGTATCTCCACGCCGCGTCTCGCGCTGACCGCCGCGGAGTACCTCGCCTTTGAAAAGGGAATGCACGTCCTCGTCATCCTCACCGACCTTACGAACTACTGCGAAGCTCTGCGAGAGATCTCGGCGGCGCGTAAGGAGGTCCCAGGACGCCGCGGCTACCCCGGATACCTCTACACGGACCTTGCGACCATGTACGAACGCGCCGGACGCCTTCGCGGCAAAAAGGGCTCGATCACGCAGATACCGATCCTCACGATGCCCGAAGACGACAAGACCCACCCGATCCCCGACCTTACGGGATACATAACGGAGGGACAGATCATCCTTGCGCGTACTCTGCACCGCAAGGGCATCTATCCGCCGGTCGACGTCATGCCTTCGCTTTCGCGTCTTAAGGACAAGGGAATCGGCAAGGGCAAGACGCGCGAGGACCACGCGGACCTCATGAACCAGCTTTTCGCCGCCTACTCGCGCGGTAAAGAGGCCAAAGAACTTGCCGTCATCCTCGGCGAAGGCGCGCTCTCCGAAGAGGACAAGGCCTTTGCTAAGTTCGCCGACCAGTTTGAAGACCGCTATGTGCGTCAGGGTGAATATGAGAACCGTACCATCGAAGATACGCTGCTGCTCGGCTGGGAGCTTCTCACCATCGTTCCCGTCCGCGAATTGAAGCGTGTGAAAGACGAATACATAGAGAAATACCTGAAGCCGCTCGTCGCCGCGCAAGAGGATCTCGAACAGCTGGCAAAGCCGTAGGAAGGGGTGACCTCTGATGGCAAAGGCGCTTAATGTCAACCCCAATAGAATGGAGCTCTCGAGGCTCAAAAGGCTGCTCGTCGTCGCCAAGAGGGGACACAAGCTGCTCAAGGACAAGCAGGACGCCCTCGTAAAGGAATTCCTTGTCCGCGCGCGAGCCGTCTACGAGCTGCGCCAAGAGGTAGAGAGAGAGCTCAACGACTGCTACGGAGGCTTTCTCATGGCCCGCGCGCAGACGCTGCCGCAGATGCTGGAACAGACGCTGATGGCCGCCAGCGGCGACCTTAGGGTCGAGGTCGAGTACAAAAACGTGATGAGCGTACGCGTTCCAGAATATGTGCTTCCCGAACAGCGCGCCGAGCTTGGCTACGGCCTCGCGACCTCGCCTGGCAGCCTCGACGTGGCACTTGAGAAGTTCCTCAAAGTGATGCCGAAGCTCGTCCACCTTGCGGCGGAGGAGAAGGCGGTGCGCTCGATGGCCCTCGAGATCGAGAGGACACGGCGCAGGGTCAACGCCCTGGAGCACGTCATGATCCCCTCCTACACCGAGGCTATCCGCTCCATCTCCATGAAGCTCGAAGAGATGGAACGCTCGACGCTGAGCAGGCTGATGGTCATCAAGGAGATTGTCAGGAACCACTAAACTCGCGGTATAAAGTAAAATATAAAATCGGGGTCTCCGCTGCACAAAGGGAGTGACCCCGATTTTTTGTGCGCGGATGCGCTGTGTGAGCGGAGAAATTTTTCGATTTTAATCTGAAAGATTATCAACTATACTTATAGCATGGTCGCGAGGGGGAATAGCAGTGGCAGATAACAAGAAAGAGCAGGAACGCGCGGAGCTGCACCGTGCGATATGGAGCATCGCCAACGACCTGCGCGGCAGCGTCGATGGCTGGGATTTCAAGCAATATATTTTAGGCATGTTGTTCTACCGCTATATTTCGGAAAACCTTATGGTATATATCAACCGTGGGGAACATGAAGCCGGAAATTTAGATTTCGATTATGCGTTACTCTCTGACACAGATGCTGAGGAAGCTCGTGCCGGGCTTGTCGAAGAAAAGGGATTTTTTATTCTGCCAAGCGAATTATTCTGCAATGTGCTGCGAAACGCGCCGCAGGACGAGAACTTAAACGAAACACTGGAAAAGGTTTTCCGCAACATTGAAGGGTCCGCGCAGGGCAGCGTCAGCGAAGATGATTTTAAAGGTCTGTTTGACGATATTGATGTCAACAGCAACAAGTTAGGCGGCAGCGTCGCAAAACGTAATGAACGCCTTGTAAAGCTGATGAACGGTGTTGCGGAGATGCGGCTCGGCAACTACCAGGACAACACAATTGACGCCTTTGGCGACGCTTATGAGTATCTTATGGGGATGTATGCTTCCAACGCCGGAAAGAGCGGCGGCGAATACTTTACGCCGCAGGAAGTTTCTGAACTTTTGACGAAAATAGCGGTTTATGGCAAGACGGAAATCAACAAGGTTTATGACCCCGCCTGCGGTTCCGGCTCCCTGCTGCTGAAAGCGGCGAAGATACTCGGCAAGGCAAATGTCCGTCAGGGCTTTTTCGGACAGGAAATCAATATCACGACCTATAACCTCTGCCGTATCAATATGTTTCTGCACGATATCGACTACGATAAATTTGATATCGCGCATGGCGACACACTTACCGAGCCCGCGCATTTGGACGACGAGCCTTTTGAGGCTATCGTTTCCAATCCTCCATACTCCATCAAGTGGGACGGCGAGACAAACCCTTTAATGATCAACGACCCGCGTTTTTCCCCCGCAGGAGTGCTCGCTCCTAAGTCAAAGGCCGACCTGGCCTTCATTATGCACAGCCTTTCATGGCTTGCCACCAGCGGGACGGCGGCTATCGTCTGCTTTCCAGGAGTGATGTACCGCGGCGGCGCGGAGCAGAAGATACGAAAATATCTTATCGACAATAATTATGTCGACTGCGTAATACAGCTTCCAGACAACCTCTTCTTTGGGACGACTATAGCAACCTGTATCATGGTTTTGAAGAAATCGAAATCAGACAACGCGACGTTGTTTATTGACGCTTCTAAAGAATGTACTAAGGTAACAAACAGTAATAAGTTAACGCAGGAAAATATCGAGGCAATCGTCACTGCCTATGCGCGGCGTGAAGACATGGAATATTTTACAAGGCTTGTCCAAAACAGCGAGATTGCGGAGCAGGGCTATAACCTTTCCGTTTCTACCTACATAGAGCAGGAGGACAAGCGGGAGAAAATCGATATTGCTCAGCTCAACATGGAAATCGCGAAAATTGTCGCACGGGAGCAGACGTTGCGGGACGAAATTGATAGGATTATCGCGGAAATCGAGGCGGGAGCATGAACAACGAGCTGCGTTTTTTGCTTTATCGCTTGGAAGATGAAAATGTTGCGATAAACGCCTTTGTAAAAGATGAAACCATTTGGCTGACGCAAAAAGCTATGGCGGAATTATTTGGTGTACAACCTCCGGCAATCAGCAAACATCTTAAAAATATTATTGAAGAGGGAGAGCTTGATGAAAAAGTGGTTATTTCCAAAATGGAAACAACCACTCAACATGGCGCAATTGCTGGAAAAACACAGACAAGCACAACGCAGTTCTATTCTCTGGACGCTATTATTTCCGTGGGCTACCGCGTCAACTCCCGGCGCGCCACCCGTTTTAGGATTTGGGCGACCGGCATATTAAAAGAATTTATGACCAAAGGCTTTGTTTTGGACGACGAGCGGCTCAAACAGGGCAGGACGGCTTTCGGCAAGGACTATTTTCGCGAGCTGTTGGAGCGTGTTCGCTCCATCCGCGCGAGCGAACGGCGTATCTGGCAGCAGATCACCGATATCTTTGCGGAGTGCAGTATCGACTACGATAAGGACGCGCAGATAACGCACGATTTTTACGCGATGGTACAAAACAAGTTCCATTACGCTATCACAGGACGGACCGCGGCGGAAATCATCTATTCAGGCGCAGACCGAAACAAGGATAAAATGGGCCTGACCACATGGAAGAACGCGCCGGATGGCCGCATTTTGAAATCTGACGTAATTGTTGCGAAAAATTATCTTGACGAAAAGCAGATACGACAGCTTGAACGGACGGTTACAGGCTACTTCGATTATATTGAGGATTTAATAGAGCGGGAAAACACATTTACAATGGAAGAATTTGCCGCCAGTATTAATGAATTTCTCTCATTTCGCAGATATGAAATTTTGAAGACTAAGGGCAAGGTTTCTAAACAGACTGCTGCTGCCAAAGCAGAGCACGAATATGCGGAATATAACAAGACGCAGCGTATTGTTTCAGACTTTGACCGTGCAGTCAAAAAGTTGGAGCAAAATAGTGCTGGGGGCGACGGTGTTGAGTAACTTGGAGCAATTGATTGCTGAACTTTGCCCTGATGGGGTGGAGTATGTGAAAATAAAGGATGTATATACCCGTCTCAAAGGAACGCCAATTACCGCTGGAAAAATGAAGGAAATCGAAAATCCATCTGGTGATATTAGAATTTTTGCGGGTGGAAAAACAGTCATTAGTGCATTTGAAAAAGATATTCCAAACGCTAATATAACAAGAGTTCCATCTGTTCTGGTCCAATCGCGTGGAGTGATAGATGCGGTTTATTACGAAGGGGCTTTTACATTTAAAAATGAGATGTGGGCTTATACAGCTGATGATAAAACCTCGGTGAGATATCTGTTCTATGTTCTGAAAAGTAATATGCATATTTTCAGAGATGCCGCTTCTGGCATGGGTTCTTTGCCACAAATATCGTTAAAGGTAACCGAAGACTTTATTGTTCCACTCCCGCCTCTTCCTGTCCAGCGTGAAATTGTCCGTATTCTGGACAATTTCACAGAGCTTACAGCAGAGCTTACAGCAGAGCTTACAGCGAGGAAAAAACAGTATGAATATTATCGCTTGCAAATAGTGAATAAAGCAAATGATAATAATTTTGTGCCTATACGTAGTTTAGGAAATTGGACTGGAGGAAGTACGCCGTCTATGGCAGAGACCACCTACTGGGAAAATGGTACTATCCCTTGGGTTTCCTCAAAAGATATGAAGTTGACAACAATGATTGATACTCAAGATCATATTTCACAAAAGGCACTTGCAGAAACTTCCATTAAGCTTTTGCCGAAAAATACGGTTGCCATTGTAGCTCGTTCGGGAATTTTGAAGCACACGTTACCAGTTGTTTATATCCCATTTGAAACGACGGTTAACCAAGACATAAAGGCGCTGGTTACTGTAGAAACAGTTCTTCCTAAGTATGCTTATTTTGTGATTAATGCATTCGGTAGGGATATTCTCAAAAAGACAAAGAAACAGGGGGGGACAGTCGACTCTCTTGATGTGAATGCTTTTATGAATTATCAGGTTCCTGTACCACCACTCGAAGAACAACAGCGTATAGTCACCATTCTTGATCGCTTTGACGCTCTTTGTAATGACCTTACTAATGGGTTGCCGGCGGAAATTGAGGCGCGAAAGAAACAGTATGAATATTACCGGGACAAACTATTAACCTTTAAGGAGAAAAAGGCATGAGTACGGAGAAAAAAGCCGGAGTGATCTACATACTGACAAATCCATCTTTTCCTGATTATGTCAAAATCGGTTATGCGCATAACATTGAACGGCGGCTGCGGCAGTTAAACAGGAGCGAAACGATACCGTTTGCCTTTCGTGTCTATGCGGTTTACCGTGTCGAAAGCGAACTGACCGATAAAGAGCTGCATAAGCTCATCGATAAACTCAATCCTGACCTGCGTACCATTGAAAATTTCGATGGCAGGGAGCGTGTCAAAGAATTTTATGCCATGTCTGCCGAAGATGCTTATGGTTTGCTGGAGTGCATCGCTAAAATCAGCGGAACGGAGGAGAGGCTGCAGCGATTGACCCCGGAGGGGCATGAAATCCTCGATGAGCAAATCGCCAACGAAGTAAGAGAGGTGGCCCGGCGGGGGCCGTTCCGTTTCAGCGAATGTAATATTCCCGTCGGCAGCGAAATTGCGTTTATCGAAGATGAGAGCATTAAAGCTGTCGTTGTGGATGACAGGCGCATTGAATTCGACGGTGAGACTACTTCCGTTTCCGCGCTTGCCCAAAAGCTGAAAGGTTTTGAGCATCCCGTTCAAGGGACGCTTTGGTTTACATACCAAGGCGAAAAACTTACGGACATTCGAGACCGTGTAGAGGCGGCGCAAAATAGGGGGGCTTAGACTTGTCTTATTACAATATGATTGCAGAGTCAAATGAAAGCACCGTTGTTGCCGAGTTTATCCCGGACAGCCGCGCGGCGTCCGGCTATCAGAGCGAGGCGCAGCTTGAGCGAGACTTTATTACATTATTGGAAGCGCAGGGTTATGAATATCTTACGATCCATGACGAGGCGTCCCTCATTTCCAATCTGCGCCGACAGCTCGAAACACTTAATGATTATATATTTTCGGACAGCGAATGGAATCAATTTTTCTCCGACTGTATTGCAAGCAGCAACGAGGGAATTGTAGAGAAGTCCCAAAAAATACAGACTGACCATGTGCAGCTTTTACACCGCGACAACGGCTCCACCAAAAACATCTATCTGTTGGATAAAAAAAATATCCACAACAACCGTTTACAGGTTATCAATCAGTATGAAGAAAGCGAGGGTACACACGATAGCCGCTACGACGTAACGATACTTGTCAACGGCCTCCCGCTCGTCCACGTGGAACTCAAGCGGCGCGGTGTTGAGATCCGTGAAGCCTTTAATCAAATAAAACGTTATCAGCGGGACAGCTTTTGGGCGGCGTCCGGGCTGTTTGAATATGTGCAGATTTTTGTTATCTCAAATGGAACTCACACCAAGTATTACTCCAATACCACAAGAAACAGCCATATTAAAGAAACCGGCGGGGGAGAGCGCAGGAGCGGCAAAAAGACGAGCAACAGCTTTGAGTTTACCTCATATTGGGCTGACGGAAATAATAGGGTGATTACCGACCTTGTGGATTTTACAAAGACCTTTTTCGCAAAGCATACAATCCTCAATATCTTAACGAAGTACTGCGTATTCACAGCTGAAAACCTGCTGCTTGTCATGCGCCCTTACCAGATTGCCGCGACGGAACGTATCTTGAATCGGATTGAAGTGTCTACCAACTACAAGAAAATGGGATCCGCTGACGCGGGTGGTTATATATGGCATACCACAGGCAGCGGCAAGACGCTGACCTCCTTTAAGACTGCGCAGCTTGCGTCAAAGTTTTCTTACATCGATAAGGTTCTTTTTGTCGTTGACCGTAAAGACCTTGACTATCAGACGATGAAAGAGTATGACCGCTTTGAAAAGGGAGCGGCAAACAGCAATACGTCAACCCGCATTTTGCAGCGTCAGCTTGAAGACCCCGACGCGCGTATCATTATCACGACAATCCAAAAGTTGGATGTTTTCATCCGCAAGAATAAAATCCATGAAGTCTTCAAGAAGCATATCGTCATTATCTTTGACGAGTGTCACCGCAGCCAATTTGGTGATATGCATGCCGCCATCACGAAGGAGTTCAAGAATTATCATCTGTTTGGTTTTACCGGCACGCCGATCTTTGCGGCGAACGCGGGAAGCGGCGGCAAGCCTACGCTGAAAACAACGCCGCAGGTCTTTGGTGACAAGCTGCACACATATACCATAGTGGATGCTATCAATGACGGAAATGTGCTGCCATTTCGTATAGACTATATTAATACCGTTAAACAGAAAGACGATACAGCCGACAAAAATGTATCTGCTATCGATACCGAACGTGCATTAGCCGCGCCGGAGCGTGTCAGTGAAATTGTCCGTTATATCCTGGAACACTTCGATCAAAAGACAAAACGCAGCAGTTTCTACACCCTTAAGGGACAGCGTGTGGCTGGTTTTAATTCCATTTTCGCAGTGAGCTCTATTCCGATGGCAATGAAATATTATGCGGAATTTAAAAAGCAGCTTGCCGGACAAAACCGTAAATTGACGATCGCAACGATTTTCAGCTACAGCGCAAATGAATCAGACCCGGAGGATGTGCTGCCTGACGAAGGTTTTGTCACCGCCGAGCTGGATGCTACATCACGCGACTTTTTAGAAGCGGCGATTTCGGACTATAACGCCGATTTTAATACCGCCTATAACACTTCCACCGATAAATTTCAGAACTATTACAAGGATCTGTCACAGCGCATGAAAGCCCGGGAAATTGATTTGCTGATCGTCGTCAATATGTTCTTAACCGGCTTTGACGCGACAACGCTCAATACTCTTTGGGTGGATAAAAATCTCAAGATGCACGGGTTGATACAGGCGTTCTCGCGTACCAACCGCATACTTAATTCGGTTAAGACTTACGGAAATATCATCTGCTTTCGCGACTTGCAGAATGAAACAGACGAAGCTATCGCCCTTTTTGGCGACAAAGAGGCGGGAAGCGTCGTGTTGCTGAAAAACTATGACGCATATTATAATGGTTATGACGAGGATGGAAATCATTATCCAGGTTACACCGAATTGATTGACGAGCTTATTCGGCGGTTTCCACTGGGACAGGAGGTCACGGGGGAGCAAAATCAAAAGGACTTTATCAATCTGTTCGGCGCCATCCTGCGTCTGAGAAACATACTGACCGCCTTTGACTCTTTCGCCGGAAATGAGCTTTTACTTGACAGGGATATGCAGGATTATCAAAGCCTTTATATCGACCTTTGGCATGAGATAAAGCCGGGAAAATCCGAAAAGGAAGATATCAACGACGATATAGTTTTTGAAATTGAACTTATCAGGCAAGTGGAAATCAATATCGACTATATCCTTATGCTTGTAGCGAAATATCATGACGGCAATTGCGAGGATAAAGAGATACTTGTGACGATCAGCAAGGCTGTCAATTCAAGCATTCAGCTCCGCAGCAAAAAAGAACTGATTGAAAGTTTTATTCGTACCGTCAACGTTTCTACAGAGGTTGATGCGGATTGGCGTAAGTTTGTCCTTGAACAGAAAGAGTCAGATCTTTCTGTTATCATCACGGGCGAAAAATTAAAACCTGAGGAAACTCGGAAATTCATTGATAACTCTTTCCGCGATGGAGCGCTTAAAACTACAGGCACGGATATTGATAAAATAATGCCGCCTGTCTCCCGCTTCGGCGGCGCGAAAAGAGCAGATAAAAAGCAGGGTGTGATAGAAAAGCTGTCAAACTTTTTTGAAAAGTATATTGGCCTTGTCAGCTAATAAGAACATTTTTGTCAGTGGCAAGATTAAATAAAAATAATAAAAAGGCGGGTGTTTTTATGGAATATATCGATTTTGGCAAAACTGGGATGAGGGTGTCGCGCTTTGGCCTCGGCTGTATGAGGTTCCCCGAGGATGAATCTGAGGCCGTCGGCATTATACGCTGCGCCATCGACAGCGGCGTAAATTATCTTGATACGGCTTATATTTATCCGGGAAGCGAGGAGATCGTCGGTAAAGCGCTTACCGGCGGTTACCGTGACAAGACCTACCTGGTGACGAAATGTCCAGTGATCCACGTCAGCAAATACGAAGATATGGAAAAATTCCTCGACGAGGAGCTGCTGCGTCTCAAAACCGATTACGTGGACATCTACATGCTGCACAACCTCAGCCCCGGAGTCTGGAAAAAAGTTAAGGAGCTGGACGGCTTTAAGTTCCTTGAGGAGATGCAGAAGAAGGGCAAGATACTGCACAAGGGCTTTTCCATCCACAATACATTTGAGGCCTTCAAAGAGGCCGTTGACATGTATAACTGGGATATGGCGCAGATACAGCTCAATATCCTTGACGAAAAACCGCAGGCGGGCGGCACCGAGGGGCTGAAATACGCCGCCTCGCGCGGGCTGCCGGTTACGATAATGGAGCCGCTGCGCGGCGGTTCACTTATCGCCGACCTTTCACCGGAGGCCAAGTCGCTGATCGAAGATTTCCCCGTCAAACGTTCGCTCGCCGAATGGGCATTCCGCTGGCTTTACAACAAGCCGGAGGTCTCCGTCATCCTCAGCGGCGTTTCGACGATGGAGCAGCTCAAGGATAACCTGCGCATATTTGAGGACACCGCCGCCGGAGTAATGACGGAGGCGGAAGAGGAGCTTATCACTAAACTGCGTGAGACCTTTGAGATGCAGAAACGTATCGGCTGCACGGACTGCAAATACTGCCTGCCCTGTCCGAAGACGGTGCTCATCCCCAGCGTCTTTTCTTATTACAACAAATATATGCTGACCGGAGACGAATCGCTCAAAGAGGCTTACCGCGCGGGACAGAGAAAGGCCGATAAATGCGTTTCCTGTCATCTATGTGAGAAGCATTGTCCGCAGGGGCTGAAGATCGCGGAGCTGCTCAAAGAGGCCCACGCGGTACTCGAGGGATAACGCGGAGGTATTGACCTCTTTACCCTTTAGATTATGCTATAATAGCCACTCGGAGTATCTAATCCAGCCGCCGGCGCATCGCGCGGGAGGAAAGTCCGGGCTCCAAAGGGCAGGATGCAGGAGAAATTCCTGCGGGTGTGAACCCAGGGAAAGTGCCGCAGAAAAGCAAACCGCCGCGGCGACGCGGTAAGGGTGAAAAGGCGGGGTAAGAGCCCACCGGCCGTCAGGGGAACCTGCGGGCCTGGCAAACCCCATCCGGAGCAAGGTCGAATAGGGAAGGCTGAGGCGGCCCGCTGACTTCCGGGTACGACCGCTCATTCCCGTATGCAAGTACGGGGTTAGATAAATGGCTGGAGGGAGCGCAAGCTCTTTACAAAACCCGGCTTACTGGGTGCTCCGTACGGCGCCGCGGCCTGCGTTCGCAGCCGCGGCGCCGTTGTCTTTGTGTATCCGCTGCTGTTATGCAGAGTCTTACAAGCGGCAAAGACGGGCGGAAAACATAACTAATTTTCGGGCCTCAGCTTGGAAACCGTCGCGCCGTCTGTGTGGCGGAGAGCTAAGCGGACGCTGCCGCCGCTCCGCGATACAAATGCAGGCCGGATATGAAGGCAAAGAGACCTGGTTCCGGCATTTTTATAGAGACACGGAAATTCCGTTCATGGCTTTTCGCTGACGTTTTTCTTCGCAGCCTTTTATCGCCGAAGTTATCAGCGATTCCGGGTCCGTGCCTTCCTCCGGACAACGGACAAAATACCAGTCGGCGTGGATATATTCCCTGTTTTCTTTGATCCTTGTCTTCCAAAGCAGCTCCAGGGATATCCCTCTCGCGATATCTCCCGCCTCTTTCATTTCCATTTTTTCAAATATCGCCACCGCATAGCTTGCTTCGCCCATTCTGGCGGTAATGTGAGGACTGTATATATAATCCCGAAGACAGCGCATTGCGTGCTCGGCATATTCGTTCCTCTGCTTTTCGTCCATAATGCGGGCAAGCCGGATATATTCATCCATGGCAAAATAAATGATCGTATATTCATTTTTACCGCGGGCGGCGAGCCGCTTTAGCTCTTCCAGAAAGCCGCCGCGGTTCAAAAAGCCAGTCTCATGATCAAAACTTAATATGGAGGATATTTGCCTGCGCTGTTTTAGCGTGATGTGGGATAAAACTATACAGCCTGACAACAATATGATGACAAACGCACCGCCGCCAAAGAGCAGCAGCCTGCCGCGCAGCGAAATCCATCCGCCAATAGGCCTGATCATCAGCGTCCATTCCGTCGGCATGTAAAAGGTACACCTTTCAGCGTCAGATAGGTCTATATGCGGATCGGAGGCTTCGACGACCTCTTTGCTCCCATCCTGTGGCGAGACCCGCCAAAGCTCATACTCATAGCCGCTTTGCCGCAGATAGGCCATATTCAGCTCTTTTAAGACATAGTCAGCTTTAGCGGCGACAACGACCTCTCATAAATAGCGCTCGTCCTCAAACATGGGATTAATAAAGAGGAAGCTGTTTCCTTTGTCCTCTAGATCGACAAGGCCTCCGACAAAGGGGCCGCGAATTAGACGCGACAGGCTAAATACATAGGGATATTCCCGCAGCTGCCGCCCGATCTCTTCTGTAAACTTGCCTTTTGGCCAGATACTCACGACCTTATTGTCCGTCACAAGATAGGCGCAAATAACAGCCTCTTTTTTGAGTATTTTATCCGCGTACCGCAGAAAAAGGGCGGAGTCCGCCGGCGCCCTCTTCATCATCTCCGCCAGATCCACAGCCTTATTCATGCCGCCAAAAAGCGTCTCCTGCAGATTCCGGCGCGTCAGCTCCAAGACTACGCGCGCGTTTGCCCGGCGAAAATTTTCAAAGCTGTGGCCAAGCCAAACAAGAAGCGCCACTGACGCAAACAGGGAAATGGCCGCGGCGCAAAAGACAAACCACGCGCGGTATTTATCATACCTCACGGAAATTCTCCTTTGAGTATATGTGATATGTGCCCTTTCCATGCTGTTTTACATAGTAGAGAGCCTGATCCGCGCTGCTGACCAGATAGTCGAGCTCCGCCCCGCTTTTGTACAGCGCTACGCCGATGCTGCAATGGACCGTAACGTCTTCGCCGAATTCCGCCAGCGGGAAATGCAGCCGCGAGGCCAGCTCGTCCAGTACGCGGCGAAGTTCGTCAACGTTTTTCAAGCCGGTCAGCAGCATGACAAATTCATCGCCGCCGTAGCGCCCGGTCAGCCCGTCAAATTTCTTTTCATATTCACGCAGTATATAGCCGATATTCTTGAGGGCGAGGTCTCCGGCTCCATGTCCGTAAGTATCGTTAAGTTTTTTCAAATCGTCCAGGTCTATAAAACAGAAGGCCGCGACATCTTCGCTGCCGACAAGGTTTTTCAAACGTCCGTTGACCTGGCTGACGAAGACGGAGCGCGTGACGACGCCTGTGAGGCTGTCTGAGAGGCCCTTGCCCGTCAGCTGCAGCACCTCGTTAAAATCAAGGCTATGCGGATTTTTATCTAAGTAAAGCTTTCTCTCAAGCATCTGCACCGACTGAATCAGCGAATCGACGGTCATCCGCTGGGAACGCATGTAACGGCTTACGAACCACGCAAAGAGGACGAACGACAGAATGAAGATAATGACGGCCGGCATATCGCCCATCAGCTGCGACCAGTAGACGCTCCAGAAATCTGTCGTCACGATTATATTCCAGGAGGTATTTTCCACTGGAGAATAGACGGAATAATAGAGGTTGGGCAGGTGCATCGCCCAGAACCCGCCGTCTTTCCCGCCAAGCAGATCCGCCTCGATCTTATTCTTCGTATTGCCGAATAGCCTAAAATTTCCCAGATAGTCCAGATAGCTGTTCCCGTAACGCAATTTATCGGTGACGGACATCATCTGATTACGCGAGCCAAGCATTGTCGCTTCGACGCCGCTTCTTCGTGACGCGCCGACCATCAGCCTCTGTATTTCGTCAAAATAGATCGCGCAGAAGATGCTGCCGGAGATTTTTTCGTTCCAGTAGAGGGGGACCGCTACGGTATAATTGAGCGTCACACCGTCGGCTCCGGCGGCGAAGCTGTCAGTCACCTGTACTTTGCCGGTTGTGAACAGCCGCTGCATGTATTCGCGGCTGGCCAGGCTGGTGGCTCCCCTGGCGGAATATACGTTTATATTCTGGTCCACATAGCGGATCATCATATAGCCGAAATGTCTGTTGATTTGGTTCAGGCTGTTCACTTTGTCCATATATGGAAGCGATGGATCACGGTACTGCTCTTGGGCGGCGCAGGATTCCAACAGCCGAATCGACTGTTTTATCCGGTATTCGATTTGCCATTTCGCGGCATTCATCGTCGTTTTCGACGTCCATTTCATCTCTTCGAAGCTGTGATATATACCTCCGACGATGAAGGTCAGAAGTATCAGTATGCAAAAAATGAGGTTGTATTTAAAGACGGGTTTGTACGATAATAGGAATTTTTCGCCTTTCCTCTCATCTGCTTTCAACTTATTCACTCCTGTCAACCGTTGAGTTACACCAACTGGCTGCCTACAACTTCGAACCATATCTGCAATAGTTTCTATTCTAACACCACCCATATGGTAAAGCAACATGCCGCATCCGGTCATAACCATCAGCTTTCCCCACGGCAGCCAGTATAAAATATCGTGCGGAACTGTTTTCGGGGCAGCCTCATCGGTAAATACTTAGTAAGCTTGAACCGTATCATGTGTAAACGGCCGCGCGAATTAACGAAGTACGGGAACTTTCTCCTTTGAGCTTCTCTATAGTATTTATTCAAAAAACACGCGGATAATTGGCGAAAACTGTTAAGGAAAGGACATGGCTGGAACTCCTGTATTAAGGCGATTCAACGCCGCCGCGTATATTTACCTCTGCCAGGATAAAAGAGTGGGTCTTTGCGGCGTGGAGCCGCTTGGACAACAAGATATTAATATTTTTTAATTGAATACGTAAAATTACCTAAAAAAAGCAAGAATAAAAGATTCTTTTGTATGCATACTTTCAGGCAATATTTGCTCTAAAGAGGTATAAAAAGTAGTTAAAATTCGCTTGCAGACTGTCTTTTCTAAACAATGGGTCTATAGACCCTATTGTGTTCACCACTTTGGATTCCTTTGCGTTGCGGAATCAACTTTGAGAGTATAAGGTGTTATAAAGTGGGATAAAGTGGTAGAAAGTGGGTGAATTGTCGATGCTAGTGGGAAGTTATAACCATAAACTGGACGGAAAAGGCAGAACGGTGCTTCCCGCTAAGTTCAGAGGCGAACTTGGTTCTACCGTTGTCGCGACTATAGGCATCGACCGCTGCATAGCCCTTTATCCCGTCCCACGCTGGGAAGAGCTGCTTTTGAAGCTCAAAGACCTCTCCTCGTTCAAGAAAAAGGCGCGCGATTTTCGCCGCGTGCTTCTTTCGATGGCGACGGAGCAGGAGATAGACGGCGCGGGCAGAATACTGATACCGCAGATTCTCCGCGATTACGCGGGTGCTAACACTGAAATTACGCTGATCGGCGCGGAGGATCATATGGAGATATGGGATACGGCGAAGTGGGAAGAGCATCGAGCAGAGGTGCTTCTTGATTTCAGCGATATGGCAGAGGAGCTTGACGACGCGGCGGACGCGCCGGCGGGCCTTCCTCATAAGGTAAGTTAATATGTCCGCAAAAATGGACGGGAGCCGCGTACTATGAGGGAACATCAGTCTGTAATGCTGAATGAAGTTTTAGATGCCGTCGGCGGCGAAACGAATGTCCGTACGGTGGTTGATGCGACGCTGGGTCTTGCTGGACACAGCATTGAGATTCTTAAAAGGCATCCCGAGGCCTTTCTTTACGGCTTCGACCAGGACGCCGAGGCCCGTGAGATCGCCGCGGAACGGCTCGCCCCCTTCGCGCCGCGCTTTGAGATAATCGCCGATAATTTTAGAAATATCGGCCTGCTTAAGGAAATAGACGGTTTTAGAGGAGCGGATGTGGTCCTCTTCGACCTCGGAGTTTCAAATTTACAGATCAGCGAGCCCGAACGCGGTTTTTCCTTTCAGTATGACGGCCCGCTTGATATGAGGATGGATGCCGGCGACGAAGAGTCCTCTCATCCGAAGGCTGAGGAGATACTGCGCACCGCCGGCGTCAAAGAATTGACGGAGATTTTTCGGGACTACGGCGAGGAGCGCTACGCCTTTCAGATCGCTAAGGGAATTGTCCGTCACCGCGAACACGGCGGCGAGCTGCACAGCACGACGGAGCTTGTAGAACTTATAAGGAAGATACTTCCCGCTCCCGTGCAGCGCAAGATGGGCGGCCACCCGGCGAGAAAGGTCTTTCAGGCCCTGAGGATCGCCGTCAACGACGAGATGAACGCCCTCAGCGAGGCGTTGGACGGAGCGGCAGCGTTGCTGAATCCCGCGGGAAAGATAATCGTCATCTCCTATCACTCGCTGGAGGACCGCATGGTAAAGCACCGCTTCCGTAAATGGAAGGAAGAGGAGTTGGGGGAGCCGAATCCGCGCAAGGCTCTTTTGCCGGCCGAGGATGAGGTTGAGGCAAATTATAAGTCGCGCAGCGCAAAGCTCAGGATATTTGAGAAGTATGAAGAAGACGAGAAAGTGGAGGATGAATTTTAATGCGTTACAAGGAACATAAACATGAAAGCGAGACAAAGCATTCGTCTCTTTTCGTAATAAGTTTTCTGTGCGTATTCCTCTGCGCGGCGGCGCTTGGGACGCTCAGACTTTATGGACTTTATCTTGAACACCGCATCTCGGAGACCGCAAGGAGGATAGATCTCTGCAAGGAGGAGAATCTCGTCCTCTCCCGCCGCTACGCGCAGCTTCTCTCTCCGGCGAGGGTCTATAACTATGCCCGCCGCGATCTCGGCATGAACAACGCCGAGAATATAAAGGTGATAAAGCTTGACGAGCGGTCGGTAAGGCTGGCGCAGGTGAAGGAAGAGACTGTGGAAAAGGGCGGGTTCATCGAAAATCTGAATCCCTTCGTAAAGCAGGCTCATGCCAAGAATTAGGAGGGAATCGGGGGACGAGCGGCGCCGTTCAAAATCGGTGTGGTTCGCGGCCTTTATAGTTTTGACCATACTGGCGGTTGGCACGGCTAAGGTACAGCTCTGGCCGGACCGCCGAATTGTCTCACAGTCCCAAAAACAGTACTGGGCGAATGTCGCGGTGAGCGCGTCGCGCGGCAGGATAGAGGACCGCAGGGGGGTGCCGCTGGCAATATCGGTACCCTCCACAAGTTTTTTTATCGACCCCAAGTATTGGGATCCCGCGAGCGCCGACGTGCTCAAGGGCACCTTCGGAGCGGCGACTGCCAGGAAGTTTTCCCGTGAGCTTCCAGGACGTTTTTACTGGGTAGCGCGCAACATTCCCAAGGAGCGTGCGGATAAACTTGCGCAGATGAAGGTCCCCGGCCTTTATACTTTATCCGAAAAGAGAAGGATGTATCCGCATGAATCGCTGGCCTTCCACCTGCTGGGTTTCTGCGACATCGACGAATACGGGCAGGCGGGGGTGGAGCTCTCCTGGAACCACATCCTGTACTCGCCGCCGCGCACCCGTTTTCTGACCCGTGACTCCAAGGGCAACGCGATGGATACCATGAGCGGCAAGTCCGGCGTCGTAAAGGATACGGCCGGTTCAATCAAGCTGACGGTCGATTCGCGCGTACAGCAGATCATGGAGTGGCGGCTCAGCGAGGGAGCGAAGGCGGTTGACGCTGGCTGGGCCTCAGGCGTCTGCGTCGATCCTTACACGGGTGAGATAATTGCGCTCGCGAGCTATCCCACCCTTAACCCCAACGACAGAAAGAATCTCGTAAATACAAACGCCGTGCGCAACAACGCCGTGGGGCGCGTCTTCGAGCCCGGCTCGATCTTTAAACCGATAACGATGTCGATCGCGTTGGAGACCGGCGCGGCCGGCAGAAATACCACCTACACCTGCCACGGTACGATGAAGCTCTTCGACCGCACGATGAGCGACGTCAACAGAAGGGCTCACGGCAAGCAGGACCTGACGCATGTCCTGATGAATTCGTGCAATATCGGCATGTCCCTGATGTCGATGGGGGTGCCTAAATATCAGGCTTATGGCATGCTGAAACAGTTTGGCTTCGGTGATAAGACCGAGGTTGAAATCGCCGGTGAAGAGTCCGGGCTGATAAAACAGCCGGAGGAATGGCTCGGCACGGTCCCCGCCAATATCTTTATCGGTCAGGGTATCGCCGTTACGCCGCTGCAGATCGTTATGGCGATCTCAAGCATCGCCAACGGCGGAATGCTGCTGAAACCCTATGTGATTGACGAGGTGCGCGACAGTCTGGGCAATGTGATCCACAAGGGAACGCGCCGCGTCCGTTATCAGGTCGTCTCCAAACAGACCTCGGACTTTATCCGGGAGGCTATGCGCCGGGTGGTGGCCGAGGGCGGCGGTAAGCTCGCCAAGTCTGAGAAGGTGTCTATCGCGGGAAAGACCGGCACCGCGCAGATCGCGGCATCGGGGCAGTACGCGAAGGGGCAGTATGTCGCCTCTTTCGTCGGTTTCTGGCCTGCCGAGAAGCCACGGTATGTGATGCTTATCAGCATCGGTGAACCAAAGGGCGCGCGCTATTACGGAGGGCAGATCGCGGCTCCCGTCTTTAAGTCAATAGTGGAAGACATAGTTCAGATATCTCCCGAGAAGATGTAGGAAGGCTGCCGTTAAAACGGCAATTTAATATTGAGGTTTTATTAGAGAAGGGGTGCTGGTTTATGAATTTATGCAAACTTATTTTGACGTTGGAGAAGAGCCATATAGAACACAGAATACATCTCCCGGAGGGCTGCGCCGCGGACGATATTGAGCTTAAGGGTATGGTCTGCGACAGCCGCAAGGCGGGCCCTGGTATGGTATTCGCCGCCACGAAGGGCGGTCACCGGGACGCCCATGACTTTATTCCCGCCGCCGTGGCAGCCGGTACCCCCGCGGTACTCTGCGAGCATGAGGTCGACGCCGGCATACCGCAGATCATCTGCCCCAATGTACGTTCGGCGATGGGAGAGGTGGCCTCCCTGCTCTATGAGGAGCCCTCGAAGAAGATGACGATGATCGCCCTTACGGGGACGAACGGCAAGACGACCTCCACCTTTATGACGCAGGCGATTTTGAATCACGCCGGCATTAAGACGGGGCTCATGGGTACAGTCATCTATGACGACGGCGAAAAGATCGAGGAGGCCGAACATACGACGCCCGAGGGCTGCGATATCCAGAATATTCTCGCGCGCATGGTTGATAACGGCTGCAAGGCCTGCGTTATGGAGGCCTCGTCGCACGCGATCGTGCAGGGAAGGATCGACGGGCTGCGTTACGACCGCGCCGGCTTTACGAATCTTACGCTTGAGCACCTTGATTTCCACAAGGATATGGAGCACTATTTCCTCGCCAAGAAGTCGCTCTTCGACAGCTATATGAGGAACAACTGGAAGGCTTCGATAAATATAGACGACCAGTATGGACGCCGCCTCTGCGAGGAGCTTGGAAAGAGGGTCATTTCCTACAGTATGATTGACGAGGAGGCGGACTTTTTCGCCTCGGTGGCAAACATCACGCTGGAGGGCCTCGAAATTGAAATAAAAACGCCGGAATCTCCGGAAAAGAAGAAGATAAAACTGCCCATATTAGGAGCTTACAATGTACTGAACGCGCTGCAGGCGCTGTCGCTCGCCTGGTCGATCGGCGTCTCCGCGCAGTCGGCTCTCGAGGCTCTGGAGAAGATGCCCCAGGTACCCGGCCGTCTTGAGCGCTACCGTTTTGATAACGGAGCCTCCTGCGTGATAGACTTCGCGCACAGCTCGGACGGGCTGGAGAAGGTTCTCAGCGCGGTTCGCCCGATATGCAGACGAAAGCTCTATGTCGTATTCGGCGCCGGCGGTGACCGTGATACCTCAAAGCGTCCCGTGATGGGGGAGATCGCCTCGCGTCTCGGCGATTTCGTCGTCGTCACCTCCGACAATCCGCGCAGCGAAGATCCCGCCTCAATCATGGCCGCGATCGAACCCGGCGTCAAGGAACATGACACCCCCTACACGATGATCGCCGACCGCCGTCAGGCTATCTATTACGGGCTCGATCAGGCGGGTGCGGACGATATCGTCGTTATTGCCGGGCGTGGTCCCGAGACCCACCAGATATTAAAGGATGGGCCCATACCGCTCGTTGATAAGGAGATCATGGAGGACTGGTGCCGCCTGAGCGGAAAGAGGGTGATCTGATGGCCCTCTTCTGCGCCTCCGAGGGCGCCGTGCTCTGCGGCGGCCGGCTTTACGGACCGGACATAAAAATATCCCGCGGCTGGAAGTGCGACAGCCGGGAGATCAACCCCGGCGACGGTTTTGTCGCGCTAAAGGGGGCCGCCACCGACGGGCATCTTTATCTTCACCAGGCGATCGAGCGCGGCGCGAAGCTGCTGCTCGCAGAGGCCGCCGAGCTTGAGCGTCTCAACATCCGCGGCGAGGCCTATTCAGGCGTGAGCTTCATCGCCGTGGAGGATACGCAGCGGGCCCTCGCGTCCCTTGCTGAGGAGTACCTGCGGCGCGTCTCGCCGAGGGTCGCCGCGATCACCGGCAGCGTGGGGAAGACGACGACGCGGGAACTGACGGCCGCGGCGCTTAAAAATAGGTTCCGCGTGCACAGCGCGATCCGCAGCTTCAATACGCTGGTCGGCTGCAGCCTCACGATCCTCGCGATGGCCGAAGATACCGAGGTGCTGGTGCTTGAGCTGGGGACGAACCATTTCGGCGAGATAGAGGAGATGGTCAGTCACTTTCCGCCGGAGATCGCCGTCATCACCGAGGTAGCGCCCTGCCATCTTGAGGGTTTCGGCAGCCTTGAGGGGGTATTGCGGGCGAAATTGGAGATCTGCGGCAGCCCTAGGCTTGCCGCCGTGGTCTTCAATAATGACAACTGCCTCCTGGAAAACTATATGTCTTATAATTTTGATAACATTAATAAAATTGCCGTTGGCAGCGGAGAGGGAGCCTCGCTTACAATTAAAGAGGCGGAGGTCAGGCTTGACGAAAACGGCCCCCGGACCTCTGCCGTCCTTTGCAGGGAGGGGAAGGACATCTCTCTGTCCTGTTCGCTTTTCGGCATGCAGCACGCCTATAATATGGGCTATGCCTTCGCCGTCGCCTCGTGGCTCGGGCTCTCCGACGAAGAGGCTGCGGCCGGCATCGCGGAGATATCCCCGATATCAGGCCGCGGCCTCTGTAAGCGCAGCGCTTCGCGCGGCTGGGTGATAGACGAGGCCTATAACGCGAACCCCGCCTCGATGAGCGCCGCGATCAGGAACACCCGCGCCGCCGCCGAGAGCCTCGGCGTCAGAAAATGGGCTATCCTCGCGGGGATGCGCGAACTTGGCGAAAGCGCCGCGGAGTGGCACCGCCGGATAATCGGGGAGCTGGCCGACTTTGACGGCGTGATGCTGCTCGGTGAGGAGTGGCGCGGCTGCGGCCCCCTGCCGGAGGGCGCGGCGCTCTTTTCATCTCTGGAAGAGCTTATTTCAAAGATCGATTACAACGATTTGAATGATAAGATGATCCTCGTCAAGGGGTCGAATTCCTATGGCCTGAAGCGGGTTGTGGGAGCGCTTACGGAGGCCTGATGATGTTTATCGATTTCACGGCGATCCTCTTTTTTACATTTGCGCTGGAGATATTCCTCCAGCGGAGCTGGATCAGCGTCATGCACAGCCTGAAGATAGAGCAGGTGACCAAGCTCTATGGCCCGTCGTGGCACGAGAAGACGAAGATGGGCACGCCGACGATGGGTGGCATCGTCTTTATCCCCGTGCTGCTGCTCGCCATCCCGCTGATTATAATGATGGACGGGGATTTTTCCCTCAGCGGCGCGGCGCGGATCGTCTCCTATCCGGTGCTTGCGGCGGCGGTCGGTTTCGTCGACGACTGGCTGAAATACAGCCGCCGCTCCAGCGACGGCCTTAAGAGTCTGCAAAAGCTTGCCCTGCAGGTGGCCGTTACCCTGCCGTGGGCGCTGTGGGTCTCCGAGCCGCCGTTTGTGATCTTCCCCGGATTTGAGGTCTCGCGCCTGTTTTATGTCGCTTTTGTGACCTTCGTCGGCGTCGGGCTTCAGAACGCGGTCAATGTTACGGACGGTCTTGACGGCCTGGCTGCCGGCTGCGCTCTGATATCCTTTATGTTCGCGCTCTCTTTTATAGACGGAGGCCCAACGATGATGCTCATCATCGCGGCGGCCTGCGGCATCTGCCTCGGGTTTCTATGGCACAACGCCAATCCCGCCTCGGTATTTATGGGCGACGTCGGCGCGCATTTTCTCGCCGGTCTTCTGCTCTCGGTCTGCCTCAACTCCGGCGTCCTTATTTTCGTGATCCCGCTCGGTTTTTTCTTCGGGGTGGAGATTTTGTCGGTAACGATCCAGATAATCGCTATACGGTGCTTCCACCGCAAGGTGTTCAAGATGAGTCCGATACACCATCACTTTGAGATGTCGGGCTGGAAAGAGACGCAGATAGTGACGCGCTTCTGGGTGATGCACATCATCGGTATCTGTCTTTTGATGAGCCTCTTATTTTATTTTGCACTTCGGAATTTTTGAGTTATGATATTAGATTAGATTTTTAAGATCTGGAAGGCTGTTGGTGAAGATGACGGAGAATATGCAGTTGGCTGGAAAAAGGATATCGGTGGTAGGCGCTGGCGTCAGCGGACGCGCGCTCGCCGAACTCGCCGCGGAGCTTGGCGCGGATGTATTCGTCTCCGATATAAAGGAGCCGGATGCCGCGGCCGTCAAGGGCTTTGAGGAGAAGGGGATCAAGTGGGAAGGCTGCGGCAACACGGAACGTGTGCTTGAGGCCGATGAGATCGTCGTCAGCTCCGGCATTTCGCCAAAGGCTCCGATAATCGAGGCGGCGCGCGCGAAGGGGATCACGGTCACGGGCGAGCTGGATTTCGTCTCTCCGTACCTTTCGGGAATCGTGATCGGCGTCACCGGCAGCAACGGCAAGACGACGACCACCTCTATGATCGGCTATTTTCTGGAGCAGATGGGCTATTCCGTGATGACGGGCGGCAACATCGGCAACGCCGTGGCCCACGCCGCGGGAAAGGATTATGACTTTATCGTTCTTGAGCTCTCCAGCTTCCAGCTGCATTGGGCGAAGGAATTTATCTGCGACCTCGCCATAGTGACGAACCTTGCCCCAGACCATATAGACTGGCACGGCTCCTATGAAAATTATGTCGCGGCGAAGGCGAACCTGATAAACTGTCTCGCGCCGGGCGGCGCCGCGATCTATCAGGAGCGCGACGAAGAGGCGCTCGGGATTGAGAGGGAGGATGTCGAAAGGTATCCGCTCCGTTGGGGTGAAAAAGATCCCCACATGAAGGGGCTCTACCTTGACGGCGAAGTAAGGGCTGCCTGGATAAACGGCGGCGACTGCCGCATGAAGCACCGCCTTTTCCTCTTTGACGACGTCAAACTGCTTGGAAACCACAACATTGAAAATACCGCGATGGCCCTTGGCGCGCTCGCGCTCTTCAATATTATGGATGTCCCGCCGTCGGTGATCGGCTCCTATGTGCCTCCGAAGCACCGCTGCGCCTTTGCCGGAAAGGTGCGCGGCGTGACCTTCGTTGACGACTCCAAGGGCACGAACGTAGCGGCGACCGTTACGGCGATGACCTCTCTTCCCGGCACTAAGGTCATAATTCTTGGAGGCCAGGGCAAAGGAGAGGACTATGCGCCGCTCGCCGAAGCTGTGAAGGAAAACACCCACGCGGCGGTGCTTCTCGGCTCCGAAAGGGAGAAGATCGCCGCGGCCCTGTCGGCGGCCGGCGTTACGGACTATAAAATCGCCGCCGATATGGAAGAGGCCGTCAGGACGGCCTACGGCCTGGCCGCCGAGGGCGACACGGTGCTGCTCTCACCGGCCTGTACGAGCTGGGATATGTATCCGAGCTACAATGTACGCGGAGATCATTTCTGCGCGATTGTAAAAGAGATAATCGCTTCGGAGGAATAAGAGAAAATGGAACCGAGGCTTGACGGCTCGCCGGACAACCGATATAAGGCCAACCCCTTTATATGGGTGATCCCGCTGATACTGAGCGGGATCGGCATACTGATGATAACCTCCACCACGAGCCCGACCTCGTTCCTGTACACCGGCACGCCCTTTCAGATGGGGATAAAGCAGCTCCAGTGGCTGGGGATTGCGATGCTGGGGATGTTCTTCGTCTATTCGGTGCCGGTGCGGATATGGTACCGTTTCTCCGGCCCGCTGCTGATCCTCATGTGGCTGCTGGCGTGGTTGCCCCTCGTCCCCGGAGTGGGCGAGGCCATCGGCGGCGCCAGAAGGTGGATAAGGCTGCCCGGGCTCGGCGTATCGCTGCAGCCGGGAGAGCTTCTCTGCCTCGCCGTCGCGCTGCACCTCGCGAAGCTGCTCTCGCGCGGCGCGGAGCGCGATCCGCTGAAAAGTTTCGTCAATACGGTGATCCTTGTCGTACTCGCCGTGCTGCCGCTGCTCGTGCAGCCAGACCTTGGCACGACGATCCTGATATTCACCGTTTCGATGGGTATGTATGTTGAAAAGGTCGGCTGGCGTTATCCGGTCATTGCCGGCGGCGTGCTGGGCGGAGTCATTTTTCCGCTGCTGATACTGCTTGAGCCCTACCGAATGAGACGCGTCACCGCCTTTCTCGACCCCTGGGCCGACCCTCTTAACAAGGGTTTTCAGGCGATACAGGGGCTGATCGCCTTTGCCAACGGCGGACTCTGGGGCTCCGGGCTAGGCCACGGATTCCAGAAGCTGAACTATCTGCCCGCCGCCTATACGGACTTTATCTATGCCGCTGTGGGAGAGGAGCTCGGCCTCATCGGTACTCTCTGTATTCTTGGACTCTTCGGCTTTTGGATAATGCAGACCAGGGCCAGCTATTTTCGGACCGAGGACCCATTTAAATCTTCGCTGATCTGGGGGATTTCGCTGACGGTGCTTTTGCCGCTCGTGATAAATGTCGCGGGAGTCACCAAGATGATACCGCTGACGGGAATGCCCCTGCCCTTTATCAGCTACGGAGGCACCTCGCTCGTTACCATGTGGTCGCGTGTCGGCCTGATGCTGAGGCTAGAAAAGGACAGTTGGCTGGAGGAGGGCGAAAATGGCTGAAAATGATAAACGCAGGCTTTTGCTCGCGGCGGGCGGTACCGGCGGACATATCTGGCCGGCGCTCTCCTTTGGCAGTTGGATAAAGGAGCGTCACCCGGAGTGCGAGGTCGGATATATTTGCGGCTCGCGGCCGCTTGAGCTGGAGATTTACCGTGCCGCCGGCGTCGAACCGGCGGTGCTGCCGATGGAGGGTTCGCCCCTCTCCGGCGTCGGCCTCAGGCAGAGGGGCAGGCGTCTGGCCTCGCTCTTCTCAGCCTACGGCGCGGCGTCGGGGGCCATCGCGCGTTTTAAGCCGGACGCGGCGCTGCTCTTCGGAGGTTACCTCTCTTTTCCGCTGATCATGGCCTGCAAGAGGGCCGGGATACGGTGCGCGATGCACGAACAGAACGCGCGCGCCGGCAAGGTGACGCGGTTCGCGGCGAAGCTGGGGCTGGATATATACAGCGGCTGGAAGGAATGTCTGCCGCTTGCCCCAAAGGACCATCTGCGGACGGGGGTCCCGGTGAGAGATTTTGAGCTGCCCTCCCAGAGGGAGGCCTGGCGGAAGCTGGCCCTCTCCGAGGAGATGCCGGAGGGACCGAAGGTGGTGGTCTTTTCGGGCTCGCTCGGCAGCCAATCAATAAAGGAAAGTATCTGCGAGATCGCGGCCTCGGGGGAGTTTCTCGGATGGAACTTCATCCTTCCCGCCGTCGCTGAAAAGATGGAGCGCCGCGGCGGCAACGTCTGGCTGCTTCCCAAAGTCTGGGAGGCTTCGCTGCTCTACGCGGCGGCGGATATGCTGGTGCTGCGCGCGGGCGGTTCGACGCTGACGGAGGCGGGAGTGCTTGGAATTCCTGCGCTCATCATCCCCTGGAAGGGCGCCGCCGACAATCACCAGTATCACAACGCGCTGTCATTTGTAAGTGAAAACGCCGGCCTTATATGGACCGGAGACGAGGGGATGGATATCCTTGCCTCATCCCTGCTGCGCCTGAAGGCGATGGGCCGAAAAGGTAAGGGCCGCGGTCTTTACGGGCAGGGTAATATAATTTGCGAGAACCTTTGGAGCGCAGTATGGAGCCATTGACGGCCCATCATTTTTTCACCTTTTGAAGGGAGAGTATGGACAAGTTGGAGAACAGGGATATCAGCCTTAAAAACAAAAGCATACATTTAATGGGGATCGGAGGGGCCGGAATGAGCGGCCTGGCCATCCTTTTAGATCAGATCGGGGCTAAGGTCTCTGGATGCGACACGATAAAGACCCCCTATATGAAACACCTTGATGAACGTAACATTCCTATTATTATAGGACATGAAGCCAGACACATAGATGAATTTATGCCGAATATCCTTGTCTATTCCAGCGCCCTGCCCAACGACCATCCGGAGATCCTCAAGGCGTGGCAGCAGGGGATACAGGTATCGCGCCGCGCCGAGGTGCTGAGCCAGATATTTAACGTGCGCCGCGGCGTCGGAGTGGCGGGAACGCACGGAAAGACCACCACCTCCTCGATGATCTCGCTGGTCGCGGAAAACGCGGGGCTGGACCCCACCGTCGCGATCGGCGGCGAGCTGCTGCAGATCGGTACGAACGCCAAGCTTGGCACAAGCGACTATATGGTTGCCGAGCTGGACGAGAGCGACCGCTCCTTCGTCTACTTCCACCCCGAACTGGCCATCGTCACCAACGTCGACTGGGACCACCGGGACCACTATATGACATTCAAGGCCGTCACCGACGCCTTTGCCGAGTTTCTCACGAATGTCAAGAGCGAGGGTAAGGTCATCCTCTGTATGGAGGACAGCGGTGTGCGCAAGCTCCGCGAAGAGTACAGCGTCTCTCCCTCCGCTGTCACCTATGGCTGGGGGCGCGGTTGGAACTGGGGCGCCGCGGAGGTGAAGCACTTTGCCGGCGGCGGCGTCTCGTACATGCTCTTTCACGACGGCGAAGAGCTTGGGACCGTCGAGCTCTCCGTATCGGGAGAGCATAACGTGCTCAACTCGCTCGCGGCCTACGCCGCCTGCTATGAAATGGGCATCGCGCACGACGATATCGTCAAAGGGCTGAAAATATTCAGAGGCGCGAAGCGCAGGCTGCAAAGGACGGGAGAGGTGGGGGACATCCTCATCTATGACGATTACGGCCATCACCCCAACGAGATATCGGCGACGCTGAACACCGTGCGCCGGATATTCCCCGAACGCCGCATCGTCGCCATCTTCCAGCCGCACCGCTTTAGCCGCACCGCCGCACTCTACAAGGAGTTCGCCGACGCCCTTTCTCTTGCGGACCGGGCATTCATACTGCCGATATATGGCTCCGACGAAATGCCGATGGAGGGCGTCTCCTCCAAGCTGATCTTTGACGCCGCCTCGGACGACACGCGCTCGCACTACGAACTATCGGGAAACTTTGACGACCTTATCTCCTCGGTCTGCAAGGCCGCCCGCTCCGGCGACATCATCCTGACGGTCGGCGCGGGATCTGTGGGGACGCTCGGCAAAAAGATCGTTGAAAAGCTGACGGAAATGCAGGCGTAGATGGAAAAGGGGGCGCTGATCTCCAACTGTTCTTTAAAGGAGCTCAACACCTGGCAGTGCGGAGGCCGCTGCCTCTGGCTAGCCGCGCCCGCTTCGGTCTCAGAGGCCGCCTCGCTGATCGAGAGAGCGCGGGATTCTTCGACTGAGCTCTACGTACTCGGCGGCGGATCGAACATTCTAGTTCAGGACGGTTTGCTGAACGCGGGGGTGATCTCCTCGGCGGCGATGGATTCGCTTGCCCTCCGTGAGGAGGGGGGCGCGGTATTCGCCGAGGCCGGAGCGGGTCTCCCCGTCAGAAAAATGCTGGCGCTGGCGCTGGAAAGGGGGCTGGGAGGACTCGCCTTCCTCGCGGGAATACCCGGTACCGTCGGCGGCGCGCTCTACGGCAACGCGGGAGCGGCGGGCGAGAGCTTCGCCCCGCTGGTCGAGTGGATTGAGACGCTGTCACGGAACGGCGAGCCGCGCCGCTGGCGGCGGGATGAGCTGCACTGGCAGTACAGGACCTCGCCCTGGACGGAGCCGCCGCTGCTCATAACGAAGGCGCTTTTTCGCCTCCCATATGAGTCAAAAGATAATATTATCAAAAATATAAGACATTTTTCGGAGCTTAAAAAGGGACAGCCAATCGGCGCTAAGACGGCGGGATGCGTCTTTAAGAATCCTCCCGGAGATTCGGCGGGACGGCTGCTTGACCAATGCGGCTGCAAGGAGCTCTCCGTCGGCGGGGCGCGGGTTTCCCCGCGTCACGCAAATTTTATCGAAAATCACGGAGGGGCGCGCGCGGAGGATATATATAATCTAACGCGGCTGTGTCAAAAAAGAGTATATGATGAGTTTGGGGTAACGCTGAGCTATGAAATTAAATTCTTTGGGGCGTTTTAGACGCCGGAGAAGATTAAGAAAGATATTGCTGGTCCTCTGCGCGCTGCTGGTCGGTTTTATGATCGCGGCGGAGAGCCGATTTGCCTTTATGCGCATTGGCGATATCCGGCTGGAACCGGCGAACATCCTGCCGCAGTACGCGGTGTGGGGCGTCATCACTCCGGACCAGGAGCGATTTTGGCCCTCGTTCTGGCTTGCGAAGGGCGATTATGTGAGGCTTCTTGAGGCATATTATCCGGTGGACGTCAGCCTTGAACTGCGTGGCTGGGGAAAATTTCACCTGAATGCCGCGCCGCTGATTCCCATTTATAAGGTCTATTGGGGAGGCAAATTTTGGTATCTCTCCGCGGAGGGCAAGCTTTGGCTATCGTCTCTGCCCGAGAATAAGATTCTCGCGGAGCATACCGCCGAGGGGCTGCCCGTGCTCACTTGGGGCGCGGACCGCGCTACGCCGATAGACATCTCGCAGGTCGAGGGCAACATCCACGAGTCAAGCCTGCCAATCCCGCTGATAAAGAGCTGGTACAGGATGACGAAGGAGCTGGGCTGGGATAAATATGTGAAATTCATCCAGGCCGGAGTCAAAGAGGGCACGCCGGTCGTCAGAGTGATATTTTATACGGCGGGTAATGAAAACGGCGCCCAGCTGCTGCTGCCGAACGAGGCGGACCGATGGGCGGAGACGGGGCTGGCCGTTAAGAAACTTTACGGAGGTATTTCGAATCTTCCTCCCGACGTCTTTATTGACGGAACCTACAAGGGGAAGATCCTTATCAGAAATCTAATAGATGATAAAAAGGGTGAGATAAAGACAAAAGCGCAGGAGGCAAAGGAAAAAACGAAAACCAAGAAACCGTAACGGTGTTTTTAGCTTGAAATAATATCTTTATCATATATATTTAGTCGAGAAAGATTTATAATGTACAATATAGGGATAATAAATCCCTAAAAAGAGGGGGAAATAGTTTTGTTTAAAAAGGCATCAAGTTATCCGCAGAACAGAGAGCCGGATCTGCTTGTCGGCCTTGACTTGGGGACAAGCAAGGTGACGGTGGTGGTGGCCGAGCGCGAAGCGGAGGGCGACGAGGCTCAGGTCATCGGGGTGGGACAGGCGCCATCCAACGGAATACGCAAGGGACTTATCGTAAATCTTGATCAGGCGGTACGCTCTGTCCGCCAGGCGGTGAGCGACGCCCAAAATATGGTGGGGCAGGATCTCAGCGAAGTGACGGTCGCCTTTGGCGGCGGCGAGGTCACCAGCATCCGCTCTAAGGGCATGGTCTCTCTCGGACGCACGCCGCGCCCGGTCATGCGCCTTGACATAGAACGCGTTATCGACGCGGCTCAGGCCGACGTCGTTGTTCCTACAAACCAGAGCATCCTCCATACAATACCTGTCGAATATTCTCTGGACGGCAATGTCGGCATTGACGACCCCCTCGGTATGAATGCCATGCGTCTCGACATAGAGGTACAGTCGCTAATCGTTCCGACCGCCACCATTCAGAACGTCTATAACTGTGTGAACAAGGCGGGGCTCAAGGTGAGCAGCCTCGTCATAAAACCCCTCGTCTCCGCTCTCGGCGTCCTGACGCCGGAGGATGCCCTCGCGGGCGCGGTCGTCGTCGATATGGGCGGCGGCACCACTGGGGTCGCGGTATTCGCCGACGGCAGGCCGAAACATTTGGCGCTGCTGCCGGTAGGCGGGGATCATATCACGAACGACCTCGGCAGCGTATTGAGGCTGCCGCTCAACAAGGCGGAGGAGCTCAAGCGCTCCGTCTCGCTCAGAGCGGACTTTGATCCGGAGGAGACGCTCAACTTTACGCATCTCTCCCGTGAGTACAGCATCTCGAAAGAGGACCTCTACGAGATAGTCCGCTGCCGTCTGGAAGAGCTTACAGACGACCTCATCCGCCCCGAGATAAAGGCGGCGAAGATCTCCATGCTCCCCGGCGGCATCCTGCTGACCGGCGGCGTATCGAAGACCGGGGGCATCGACGATTTTATCCTTGAAAAGATGGACCTGCCGGCGCGCGTGGCGATGCCGGTGGACGCGAACCGCATGCCTCCCGGCCGCAACAGCCAGGAATATTCGTCGGCGGCGGGCATCATAAAATACATTCTGGAGAGGGAGCGCGATCCCTTCCGTTATCTTGACAATCCGACGATCGGTAAGACGGAGCAGCTCAAGAGCACGGTAAGCTACGCCCCGCCCTCCGAGGGCATCCCGATCGGCCAGAAGGATAAGGACGGTCCGGGCTTCAATCCCGTGGACGCCGTGAAGAAGCTCTTCGGAGACCTCTTCTAAGAACGCATGGAGGAATTATAGTAATGGGAGCTATGTCAGAAATTTTTCAGCTTGATAAATCGAGCTTTCCCGCCAGGGAAGTAATAAAGGTGGTAGGCGTGGGCGGCGCGGGTAACAACGCGCTTAACCACATCATCCGCGGCGGCGTGAGCGGCGTGGAATTTATCGCGGCCAACACCGATATCGCCCATCTTGAGCTCTCGGAGGCGACCTGCCGCATCATTCTCGGCAAGGAGCTTACAAAGGGGCTCGGAGCGGGCTCCGATCCTGAGATAGGCTGCAAGTCGGCGATGGAGTCGCGCGAGGAGCTGCGTGCGGTGGTCGAGGGCGCGGACATGGTCTTTGTCGCCGCCGGAATGGGCGGCGGCACCGGCACGGGAGCCGCACCGGTGATCGCGGGGATCGCCAAAGAGGCGGGAGCGCTCGTCGTGGCGGTCGTCACCCTGCCCTTCACCTTTGAGGGACGCCGGAGGATAAGACAGGCCTCCTATGGAATAGAACAGCTGCGCGACAAGGTCGACGCGCTGATCATCATTCCGAACGACAGACTGCTCGGGATCACCGATAAAAAGACCTCCGTCAACGACGCCTTCAGAATGGCGGACGGTGTGCTGCACCAGGCGGTGCAGGGGGTGACGGACCTTATCAAGCGTCCCGGCCTCGTCAACGTCGACTTCGCCGACGTCAAAACGATTATGTCGAACGCCGGAACCGCGATTATGGGCATCGGCGAGGGCTATGGTGAGAAGCGCGCGGCTACCGCGGCCTTCAACGCCATCAACAGCCCGCTTATGGACAGCAAGATGAGCGGCGCGAAGGGCATCCTCTTCAACATTACGGGCGGCGCGAGCGTCGGCATTCATGAGATAAACGAGGCGATCAGCATCATCACCGAGGCTGCCGACGAGGATGCCTTCATCATCTGGGGCCACGTATTCGATCCGGAGATGGAGGATTCCATCCAGATCACGGTCATTGCCACGGGCTTCGACGACGATAAAAAAGAGTCCAGAGAGCCGAAGGCCGCTGCCGTTTCCGCCCCCGAACCGGCGCCGGTGCGCGCCGCGGTGCCGAGTACCAGGCCCGCCTCGACAGGAGTGACGACCCAGGGGCTTGATATCTCCGCCGTTAAAAACCTCAACAGCTACACGGCGGCCAAGAGCGCGCCGGTACAGCAGCAGCCGGAAGCCGTATCTGAAAAACCGGCTGAACAAAAGACTAAGCGTCATGAGCAGATAATAAAGACTGCCCAAAGTGCGGTTACTGCCGACGAAGATCTCTTTAAGCAGAGCGGGGCTCCCGTCGACCAGTACGACATACCGGCCTATCTCAGAAAGAGGCGGCAATCCTGAAAAAAGAGAGCCGCGCCCCCCGCAGGCCCGCGAAAATAACCGCCTGGCAGAGCTGGGAAGACTACAGAAGAGACGAAGAGTGGATCACAGAGCTGCCCAAGGGAGGAGATTTGCCTTGGGCTCTCTTTTATCCCGCCGACTACTCGATCGGCTCGGCTAACCTCGGCTTTCACTATGTATTTCAGCGGCTGCGGGAGTCGGGGGTGGCGGCGGAGCGCTTTTTTGCCTCACCGGTGCCCTACCGTTCCGTCGACGCCGATACGATGCTTGAACGTTTTTCCGTCATCACGGCGAGCGTCGCCTATGAGGGCGACATTCCCGCCTTTTACCGCTGGCTCTCCGGAGCCAATATCCCTCTGCTCGCGGAGGAGCGTGTCGCCGGTTCATTTCCCGTGATAGGCATGGGCGGCGCGCTCTCCTATATAAACCCGCTCACCGTCTCGGGAGTATGCGACTTTATCATCCTCGGCGACGGCATGGAGGTCCTTGACCATGTCATCGAATCGCTGCGTCTCTATGAGGGCGGCTGCGGACGCCGCGAGCTCTGGCGCAGACTATCCGAAAGCCCCAATATTCTTGTGCCGCCGGTCGACATAAAGGATGGCCGGTTGGTCCGCGGCCTGCGGATTGGCCGTTCCCTCGACCTCAACGGTCCCTATCCGGTGCACAGCGCCTGGATGACGGAGAGGGGCGCCTTTGGCAAAACGCTGCTGCTGGAACTTCAGCGCGGCTGCGCGCGCTCCTGCAGCTACTGCACGCTGCCGCGCTGCTTCGGCAGTATGCGCTGGCGTAAATTCGAAATCGTCGAAAGGGCCCTGGATGAGATCACCTCGCGCTTTGAGGTGCCCCAGGCCGGTCTCGTGACGCCGGAGGCGGGGGACTATCCCTTTCTGCCGCAGCTGATCGACAAACTGATCAATAAAAATATCGGCGTCTCCTTTGCTTCCCTGCGCCTCGACCGTCTCAGCGAACAGATGATCTCGGCCCTCTCAGGCAGCGGCAGGCGCAGTATAACGGTCGCGCCGGAGACCGGCGGCGAGAGGCTGCGCTTTGGCTGCGGCAAAAAATTCACCGACGACCTGATTCTGGAAAAGCTCGCAATGGCGAAAGAGGCCGGGATCGACCGGGTGAAGCTCTATTTTATGATCGGCCTTCCGGGAGAGAGCGACGAGGATATCACGGCGATGACGGAGCTTTGCCGCCGCATAATAGCGGAGACGGGGCAGAGCCTTACCCTCTCCATCAATCCCTTCATTCCCAAGCCCGGGACACCATGGCAGGATGAAATTTTCAGCGGAAAGCACACAATCAGGCAAAAATATGAGAAAATAAAAAGAGACATGCGAACTATTACTAAAAAAACGCCCCAGCTGAGGCTTACGGGAATAAAAGAGGCCGAGACGGAGTTCAACCTTGCGTGGTACGGGTATAACGAAAGCCGCGAACTCGCGAAAAATATTGAATTCGGTATAACAAAACTGCCCATATCGAACAGAGAGACGACCGGAATAGAGCTCGGACGCTTTATGTAACTGGAAAAGAGGTGGCTGAATGGTGATTTCCCGCAAGACGCGCGCGCGCGACTATAAAGAGAGAAAACCGATCACGGCGTTCGGTCAGGTGATACTGCCGCTCACGATGATCATGGCCCTTGCGCTGCTTTATCTCAGTGTAAAGCTGTTCTTTTTCGCTCCGGAGAAGCTCGCGGCGGAGCGGCTCCCCTATAATATCCCCAAGGACGAGGTCATTGCCATGCCGGACGGCAGGCAGACTCCCGCCGATGACGCCTTTATTGACGATGATCTGGAGGACGAGGTGACGGTCACTCCCAAAAAGAAGGTAAAAACGACTCCGTCCGCAAAGCCGGTACAGCCTGCGGTGACTACGGTGAAAAAGCCCGTGCAGACGGTAAAGACCAAGAGGGACGATCCCCCCAAAAAGAATGTGACGACGCCCGCCCCGGCCAAACCGGCGGCAAAGGCGGAGAGCGGAGCGAGATGGGACATCCAGATCGGCGGCTTTTCCGCGAAGGAGGGCGCCGAGCTCACCGTCAAGCAGGCGAAGGAATCCGGGTACTCCGTATATATCGTGGACTCCGTGCTCAACGGCAAGCCCTTTTACAAAGTGAGGGTGAGGGGCGAGAGCAACAAAAAGTCCTCCCAGGAGCTTTCGAAGCGCCTCGCTAAGGCGGGTTTTCCCGTATATCTGGTAGAGATAAAACGTTAGGTGCGGCGGACGCGGGGCAGAGGCACCGGACTTTTCAGCCGGGATACCGCGCGGCAGAGGCTTTGACAACAGTTTTTCATGCCGCCGCCCCGAGCACGGAGGCGGAGACGTCTTATCCGCGCCTGTGATATGATAAACTGACATACTAAAGATCATAAACATGGAAGGTCGCTGATTATTCTATGGCTGGTTTCGTAAAAGAGGTGACGTCGAGGAAGAGGGCGCTGGAAGATATCACGGAGCGCCTTCTCTTTCCGTGGGGATATCCCGTCAGGGAGCTCCCGCTGGGAGAGGCAGTCGGCAGAAGAAGCGCCTCCGAGATAATAAATGACCGGCCCTATCCTCCCTTCAGCAGAAGTCTGCGCGACGGCTACGCCGTCCGGCATTTGGATGCCGCCGGCGCGACGCCGGGCACGCCGCTTTTCCTGACGAAGGCGGGAGAGGTCTCTATGGGGGTGTGTCCCGATTTTGAGATATCCTCTTCGGAGGCCGCCGCGATACCGACGGGCGGTATTCTGCCTAAGGGCGCCGACGCCGTCGTGATGCTCGAGGATACGGAGCTTGCCGGCGGCTGGGTGGAGGTCCGCCGCGGCGTACAGGCCGGTGAGAATATCATCCTTGAGGGCGAGGAGATCCCCCGGGGGGAAAGGCTGCTTGCTACGGGCGGCATGGTTGACTTCAAGACTATCGGTATGCTCGCGACCGCGGGGGTCTCGTCTATCTCCGTGATCGACCTCAGGATATCGATCCTCTCCACGGGCGACGAGATAGTTCCCGTGGAGACGAAGGAGCTGCCACCCGGCTGTATCCGCGACGTCAACGGCTGGAACCTCAAGGCGCTGCTCTCGCGCTACGGCTTTGAGGCGAAATACCGCGGCATCGCGAACGACGACGGCGCGGAGTTTGAGCGGCGTTTCCACGAAGAGCTGGCGGACTGTGATCTGCTCATCCTCAGCGGCGGCTCGTCGGTGGGCGTGCGCGACCATTGTTCCGAGATGCTGGCCTCGCTGCCGGAGCCGGGGCTTCTTGTGCGTGGGCTCAACATCGTTCCCGGAAAGCCGACGCTCATCGCCGCCGACGCGGCGGCGAAAAAGCTGGTTGTCAGCCTTCCCGGCCACCCGCTCTCCTGCCTTGCCGTCGCCTTCACCGTACTGCTGCCGCTGCTCATGCGCCGTATCGGCGCGGAGGAGCGCGAATGCGGCACGCGGCTGAGGCTGCGCCTCGCGCGCGACCTGGCGGCGCGCACGGGACCGGAGGAATTCGTCCCCTGCGTCTTGGGCGCCGATGGCAGCGTCGCGCCGATAGCCGCTAAATCAGGATATATTTCAGCGTTGGCAAAGGCCTCCGGATTCATCTGCATACCGGAGGACCGTGAAACGATCAGAGCAGGCGAAGATGCGGAGGTCTGGCTATGGCAGTAAAGTTTCCCGAACATATAACGCTTGACGAGGCCTGGGGAATACTATCCTCGGCCTTTGAGGGATATTCAGAAAAATTTAAGACAAAACTTGAAATATCGGCGGCGCTCGGAGATATCCTGACGGAGGACATCTCCGCTTCCCGCAACGTTCCGCACTATGCCGCCTCGGCGGTGGACGGTTACGCGCTGCGCGCCTCCGATACCGCGGGGGCTACCCCCGCCACTCCCGCGCGCCTGCCGGAGGGCCGCTGGCAGTGGATGAACACCGGCGCGGCGCTGCCCGACTGGGCGGACGCGGTGCTGATGGTGGAGGATTCCTCACAGGAGGAGGGCGAGCTCGTAGTCTACCGCTCCCTTACGCCCTCCGCCAACGTGCGCCCTCTCGGAGAGGACGTCATGGCGGGGCAGATCATTGCGCGCGAGGGCGAACCGGTGACCCCGGCGCTGATCTCCCTCTTTCTCTGCGCCGGCATCGACGAGGTGCCGGTCAAAAGAAGGGTGCGGAGCCTCTTTATCCCGACGGGGGACGAGATAATCTCCCGCGAAAAATGGCTCGTGCAGGAGAGCCAGCGCTCCGGCACGGTCGCCGAGAGCAACTCGCTCTTTATCGCCGCCTCCTTCAAGAGGTGGGGCTTTGAGGTCGACGTCGCCCCGATACTTCCCGACGTGCCGCAGATACTGAGGGAATATGTCGAGAAGGGTACTGCGGAATACGATCTCGTGCTTGTCGGCGCGGGCTCCGCGAAGGGCAGGCGCGACCATACCATTGAAGTCTTTGAGGAACTTGGCGAGGTCCTCTTCCGCGGCGTGCGCATGAAGCCGGGGCGTCCGGCGATGGCCGCTGTGATCGCCGGAAAGCCGGTGATATGTCTGCCGGGCTTCCCGATGTCGACGGCGGTCGTACTCTGGTCGCTCGTCTACCCGCTTCTCAGGCAGTTTGCCGGTGAGAGCGGCGACCTGCGGCAGCTTGTGCGCGAATCCCTCGGTGTGAAAGATATCATGGAGACGAGGCTGCTTGTGCAGCATTCCTCCTCCGCTGGCATAGAAGAGTGGCTGCGCATGAAGGTCGCGCGCGTTGGCGACAGGCTCTATTCCTGGGCGCTCACCTCGGGCGCGAGTGTCCTCTGGGCTCTCGCGGAGTCGGACGGCATCGCGATGCTTCCCGCCTCGGCGCTTGAGTGCGAGCGGGACACGCGGGTGGACGTCTGGATGACGCGCGGCGTAGACCTCGACAGGCGGGTGCTCTTCCAGGGCTCCGACGACCCCGCGATACAGCTGCTGGTGACGCCTATACGCAGGCGCGGCGCGGATTTTGCCTCGCGCGCCGTCGGCAGCATGGGCGGCCTTGCCGCGCTCTCGCGCGGAGAGTGCCACCTCGCCGCCGCGCATCTGCTTGACGAAGACACGGGCGGTTACAACGACGTCTTTATAGAACGCTTCTCCAAAGGCCAAAAATGGGCGCGTATCCTCGTCTTTTACCGGACGCAGGGCATCATCGTCCAGAGCGGCAACCCCAAGGGGATAAACAGCTTCCACGACCTCTGCGCCAAGGATATAGTCTTTTCAAACAGACAGCCGGGGGCCGGCACGCGGGTGCTATTCGACCATCTGCTCAAAGAGGAGGGTGTGGCGCCGGAGAAGATCAAGGGCTACGCGCAGATATGCACGACCCACATGGAGGCGGCGAACCGCGTCTACACGGGACTGGCGGACGCCACGCTCGGCATCAAGTCGGCGGCTGACGCCCTCGGCCTCGACTTCATCCCGATCACAGAAGAGCCCTATGAACTTGTCGTTCCGGAGGAATATCTGGAACATCCCGGTATCAGGGCCCTCCGCGCGAGCCTCGAAGACGCTGAGTGGCGTCGGAAGGTTGAAGAGATGGGTGGATACAGATGGCCGAACTGACGGAGCTCAGGGACGACTACGGGCGGCGGCTGAACTATGTCCGCATCTCGGTGACGGACAGGTGCAACTACCGCTGCGCCTACTGCATGCCGCCGGAGGGCGTTAAGTGCCTGAGCCATGAGGATATCCTGCGCTATGAGGATATCAAATTCCTCTGCCGGGTATTTGTGGAGCTGGGGGTGGGGAAGTTCCGCTTCACGGGCGGCGAACCGCTTGTGCGCAAGGGGCTCGTGCCATTCCTCAAGGAGCTTCACTCGGAGCTGCCGGGGATAAAGACCGCGCTGACGACGAACGCCTCACTGCTCGGCGAATACTCGGCGCAGCTCGCGGAGGCGGGGATACACTCGCTCAACATCAGCCTCGATACCCTTGACCCCGAGAAATTCGCGCGTATCACGAGGATCGGCAGTATAGAGGGCGTCTTTGAGGGCATACGCGCGGCGAGGGCCGCCGGTATCGGAAACATCAAGCTCAACGCCGTTCTCATCAGGGACTTCAACGACCGGGAGATCGCGGATATGCTCGCCTTTTCGCGTCGCGAGGGGCTGCTGCTGCGGCTTATCGAGTTTATGCCGCTTCAGGAGAGCGTCTGGGACAAGAACTCATTTATCAGCGGGGAGGAGATACTCAGGATTTTGCCCGGAGGCGACGCCTGGAAAAGATCGACGGCCGGCGGCAGTGACGACGGCCCCGCGCAGTATTACTTCAACGAAAAGACCGGCGATACCATCGGGATCATCACCGCGGTCTCGAACCATTTCTGTAAAACCTGCAACCGCCTGCGGGTCTCCGCCGAGGGAAACCTGAGAACATGTCTTTTTAACCCTCACGAAACTGCCCTAAAAGAGCTGATTCGGAGTAGAGAGACAGCCGCGCTGCGGGAGGCCATCCTGCGCAGCGTTCACGAAAAACCGCGCTGCTGGAACGACATAAACACCGGCAATCTTCAGATGTCGGGAATTGGAGGATAAAAGATGGGAGAATACACGCACTTTGACGCCGAGGGCCGTCCTACGCTCGTCGACGTCAGCGACAAAGCGGTCACCAAACGCACCGCCTGGGCCGAGGGCTGGCTCTTTCTGCCCGATGAGATATACCGGACCGTCTCGCAGGGCGCGGTGAAAAAGGGAGATCCCTTCTCGATCGCGGAGCTTGGCGGCATCATGGGGGCCAAAAGGACTCCCGACCTCATCCCGCTCTGCCACACGATCAGGCTTGACAACATCAAGGTCAAATGCGACCTGGATCATAAAAAAAAGGCCCTGAGGATCACCTGCGAGGCGACGGCCTCCGAGGTGACGGGCGTGGAGATGGAGGCGCTCACCGGCGTCTCAGTCGCGGCGCTCACCTTCTACGACATGTGCAAGGGGATAGACAAGGGCATGGTGATAAAGGACATCCGCCTGCTGAGAAAGACCGGCGGCAAGAGCGGAGAATGGAACGCCGCCGGGAATTTTGTCTCGGAGTGCGCTTCCGAGGGAGGAGAGTCTAAATGAGAATACTGAGATTATGGGCGCCGTCGCTGATCGGCGACCACACCCTCTGCTACATACACACCAACCGCGAGGGCATGACCTGCATAAACGAAGTGGAGATCCCCGTTAAGTTCGCGCGCGCGGGCGAGAATCTCGACGGCGAAGAATACGCCGGCGCGATGACCGTCGTCCTGCCGCCTGAGGCGGAGATATGCGACGGCGGCTTCCTCGCCGTGGGCGAGAGGGGAGACACCCTGCTGCGCTGGCAGGGCGAAAGCGCCTCTTTCAAGGTATGTACCGCGGGATTCCTCGGCGTCTCCGAGAGGGCACAGATATGGTCCCCGATAAGGACGGCGGTGCTCACCGTCAGCGACAAGGGCAGCCGCGGCGAGCGCGTCGATACCGCGGGGCCGGAGCTAGAGCGCCTCGCCTTCGCGCAGGGCTGCGTCACCGAAGATAGAAAGATCGTTCCCGACGACCCGGAGGAGATCTGCGGCGCCGTCCGTGAATGGGCGGAGAGGGGGATCAGCCTCATCCTCACCACCGGCGGTACTGGCCTCTCGCCGCGCGACAACACGCCGGAGGCGCTGCTATCCGTCGCCGACAAGGTCGTTCCCGGCTTCGGTGAGATGATGCGCATCGAGACCCTGAAATATACGCCGCGCTCATTCCTCACACGCTCCGTAGCGGTGATAAAAGAGCGTTCGCTTATTATCGCCTTCCCCGGCAGCAAACGCGGAGCAGGGCAGTGTTTTGAGGCGGTTACCGGCGGCCTGCGCCACGCGGTGGAGACTCTGACCGGCGGCGCCACGGAGTGCGGGAACCATCACCACAGCCACTAAAATTTTTCTGGGTAATGACGCTTCGGCAGATCCTCCCGCAAATGGCTGCCGGTCTGTAAATACGCGGACTGTCCGGCGAATGGATACAGCTCTGTCATTTTGCCGTCTATCCAGATTTTGAGCTTACGCAGAAAAGACTTGAAAGAGCCGCCGAAATGCCCAGCGGCTTTTCTGAAATATGCCGCCGTTCGAGGTTTTGGACGTTTTCGGTAAAGTGCTGAAAAATATAAACCCTACGCCGGACCTGCCCATGCGCGCGGGCTGCTTTTCTTGTGTTTGCCATGTATGGCTGACGCTGTCTAACTTTTTTTATAATTATATGATAATATAGATATGTATAGGATAATTTTAGCTTTTAACTGCGTAAAATTATTTTTGCAGCGTGAGGAGGCGGAAAGATGATTCAGATAAATCCATATACGCCCGGAGCCGGACTAATGCCTCGCTGCCTTGCCGGACGGGACGAGGTTCTTGAAAAGGCGGACGAAACTCTGGCAAGGGTGGCTGCCTGTTTTACCGCGCGTTCGGTCGTCTATTACGGACTGCGCGGCGTGGGCAAGACCGTGCTGCTGAATGAGATAGAAGAGCGTGCAAAGGATCTCGATGTTTTCTACGAACATATTGAGATAACGGAGCGGGGAAATTTCAAAAGCGCGGTTTCACTTTATACCAATAAACTGATGCGCAGAATGAGCGTTATCGAGATGGCTAAGCAGAGCGCCGGTAGAGCGTTCGGCGTTCTCAAGGCCTTTCACGCCACTTACAGCCCGGACGGGTCTGTCAATTTCGGCATAGAGGGGGCCGCTCCGCCCGCTGTCGGTGTATCCGATACGGGGGATTTTAAGAACGACCTTACTGAGCTTTTTACCGCGTTGGGGGCGCTTGCCGCGAAATCCGGGCACGGGGCCGCTTTTTTTATTGATGAAATACAGTATATGGCCGAGGCTGATTTTGAGGCGCTCATCGTAGCCCTTCATAGGGTAAGTCAGAAGGGCTATCCGCTTATTGTTTTCGCCGCCGGTTTGCCTAAAATCGCGAAGATCGCGGGGGACGTAAAGTCTTATGCCGAGCGGCTATTCCGCTTTATTCCGATTGGTTCCCTGGACAGCGAGGCGGCGCGCCTCGCGCTCTCTGAACCGGCGCTGGCATTTGACGTCCATTACGACGGCGACGCTCTCGATTATATTCTTAAAGAGACCGAATGCTATCCTTATTTTATTCAGGAGTATGGCAGGCAGGCGTGGCGCCAAATAAAGGATCACCGGATCTCGCTTCTTGGTGCGAAGGTGGCTCGGGAGACTTTTGAACGCGAGCTGGATGAAAGTTTTTTCAAGGTCCGCTACGACCGCGCGACTCCCAAGGAGCTGGCCTTCATGTACGCTATGGTCGACTGCGGCGGGCGCGAATGCGCCGTCAAAGATGTCGCCGCGAGGCTCGGTAAGTCTGTCGTGGAAATTTCGACCCTCCGGGCACAGCTGATCCATAAAGGGTTTATCTACGCCTCTGAACGAGGGGAGATAAGTTTTTCCGTACCGCAGTTTAACAGGTATCTGGAGCGTAAAAGATCGGCATGACGATGATCGGGGCCCTTAAATAAAGTTCCATAAATTAGGTCGTCAAATTTGCCGGCGGTCTGCTTTTTATATTTAAGGCGGAGCGGGAGTTTTTGGCCAGTGCCAAGGCTCCCGCTCTGCTTTTCTCTCCGCCGTGTTTTGTCCGCCGTCTTTTACATCCCAGCGCCGATCAGCGCCGCGCCTAGGGCTCCCGCATATTGGGCGCGTTCGGGGATTATTACGCGGCGTTTCGTCTTTTGTTCGATCAGCTTTCCGAGCAGGCCGTTCTGCGCGCAGCCGCCGGTGAAACAGATGTCACCGTAATCAGATATCCGCGAAATGAGGTTTGCCGCGCGCTGGGCTACGGAGTCCAGCAGGCCGAGACAGATGGATTCTTTCGCCACGCCCTGCGCCAGCAGCCCGATGACCTCGGACTCCGCGAAGACGGTGCACATGTTGTTTATCGGCTGGAAGGGCGTATTCTCCGGGATCGCGGCGAACTCCTGGAGCGAACAGCCTAGGTGTACCGCCATGTTCTGGAGGAAGCGCCCCGTGCCGGCGGCGCACTTGTCGTTCATGAGGAAGTCTGTAACTCTGCCGTCGGGGCCGAGGGTTATCACCTTTGAGTCCTGTCCGCCGATGTCGAGCACCGTTGACGCCTCCGGCGCGAGGTAGTGCGCGCCCGCGGCGTGGCAGGTGATCTCTGTGACGCGCTTGTCAGCCTGAAAGACGTTTCTCCCATAACCAGTCGCCGTGACGTGGAGGTCCTCGTTTTTAAGTATATGTCCGCGCCTCCTCACCTGAGCCACCGCCTTTGCCGCGCTCTCCCCAGGTGTCCAGCCGGTGGGGGTGAGGTAGAATTCAAAGCCGCTGCCGTTCCAGAGGACGCCCTTGGTCGCGGTTGAGCCGATGTCGATGCCGATGCTGGCCATCACAGCATCTCCGTGAAGGCGCCGAACCTGGTGGCGAGCTGCCCGAGGTCGCCCTGTGAATAGTCGGTCTCCACCGCGATGTAGGGAATGCCCTCGCCGGCGAGGAACTGGCGGATGGAGTAGGATTCGACGTTGTATGTGTGACAGGCCTGAAGGATGACGTCTACGACGCCGTCGGCGCGGTATCTTTCCGCGTAGTGGCGCAGCAGCTCTTCGCGACCCTCGTTAGGCGACATGACGGAGCAGGGGATGGAGAGATATTTTTCCGCGAGCGCGTCAAGCGGGGCGATATCCTCGCGGACCTTATAGTGCGAGCATTTAAGGTTGCCGCAGTTTTCAAAGCCGACGACGAGCGAGGCGCATTCCGGAGATTCGAGGATGTCGACGATCTTTTCCAGAGATTTCCCCATTGGGCAGCCGGTGATGAGGATGCGGTGGGCGGCGATATCCTGACGGCGCTGGCCGTCGATGTAATTTTCCAGTATTTTATCAACGAGTTCATTGACCTTCGCCACGCTCTTTTCATAGTCGAAGGTGAATTTGAGATAGTCCGATACGAGCATGATCTCTTTGCCCGTTATTACGGCGTCCGGCAGCTTTGAGAGGTCGTAGAAGCGCATTGCCGCGGCGTGCATCGTGTTTCTGAGCGCTATGGACTCCGCGAGCTTTTTGTCGGTTATCTCTGTGCCGCAGAGCTCTTCAAGCGCCTCTTTGAGCGCGGTGATCTCTCCCTTCCAGAGTTCGAGGCTCATGGGGTGCTCCCTGCGCTGCGGCAGCTGCATGACGTGGGTCGGGCGCAGCCTTCCAAGCAGTTCGTACATCTTCTTTTTACCGTCGCAGGTGGTCTCGCCGACGACCATGTCGCAGAAGTGGAAGTAGGGACAGGTGTCGGTCAGCGCAAAGCCGTAGCTGGACTTTATGAGCGGACAGAGGTTCCGCGGCAGGTGTTTTTCCGCCGCCGCGATCGGTTTGTCGCTTGTGCTGCACAGAGAGACGGAGATGCCGCCGGCGGCGTTGACGAGCTCCCACGGCGTGAACGTGCAGTAGGTGCCGATCACCGGACGCCCGGCCTCTTTAAGTTCCTTTACAGCTACGGGGCCGTTGTGGACGGCCTCGCGCATTTCATCAAATATCTGATCTATATTATTGTACATATAATGCTCCCCCTTTTATCTGACCTGTCGTATGTTTAATGGCGCGCTGCATCAAGAGGTGCGCGCGGCAGATAAAGTAAGAGGGCAAGAGTGGCTTATTCGAGGATTTACCGAAGGCCTCCGCGCCGCGCGCTCACTATAGACAGCAATGCAGTCCCTGCATCAAGACCGGCTCAGGTAAAAAATATCGCTGTGCGCAGCATCTGGCTTCACCTCCGAGAATAACTTTTTATATTCTACAATATAATGCCGCCGCCGATAAACATAACGCGGCAAGATTTGTTATAATGCACATAAAGGAAGATATGCATTATTCCCGTTGTCTGTTCCGTTATCTGTTATAGTATCTTGATATACGGATCTTCGACGCGGGTGTGCAAAAACCGCCTCCGGCAAAGAGAGATGATTTACTTGGAAAGAAAGAGAGAGATCAAACGTTGCATCATAATTACCGGCATGTCGGGCGCGGGAAAGTCATCCGCCCTAAATGTCTTTGAGGATCAGGGCTTTTACGCGATAGACAATCTGCCCCCCACGCTTCTGCCGCAGCTTCTCGAGGTGCTTGAGGGCCATCAGTCCGCGGTGCGCAACGGCGTCGCGGCGGTGGTCGACGTTCGTGGCCAGGATTTGCTGAACGACCTTGTCAACGTCGCCGCCAGACTCCGGGAGAAAAACGTCCATACTGAGATACTCTTTGTGGATTCCTCCGACGAGGCCCTTGTGCGCCGCTTTGAGACGACGCGCAGACGCCATCCGCTCGCTGAGGGGATGACGATACTTCAGGGAATTCAAAACGAAAGGGAACTTCTAAACGGCATTATAAAAAATGCTGATATAGTTATAGATACAACGGGACTTAAACTGCCCGACTTTAAAACACGGCTTCTTGAGGCTACAGGGATGTCGATGGAGGAGCCGGCGGTGATCGTCAGCTCTTTCGGATTCAAGTACGGGCCGCCGCAGGATGCCGACTACATCCTTGACGTCCGTTTCTTGCCCAATCCGAACTATGTCGACGAACTTCATCAGCTTTCGGGAAGGGACGAGCCGGTGGTGAGGTACCTGAAGGGCTTTCCCGCGCTGGGGGAATTTCTCTCGCGCGCGGAGCCGCTGCTTGACTATGTCTCCTCGGTCTACTGCGACACCGGCAAAAAGCAGCTGCATATCTGCATCGGCTGTACGGGCGGGCGGCACCGTTCCGTCGCCGTCACGGAGATCTTGGGAGCCTACCTTGAGGCGGTTGGCAGGCGCGTCAAGGTGCAGCATCGGGATATCGACAAAGGAAATCTCTGGTGAACGCCGTTCTCTGGATACTCACCTTTATAATAGCCTTTATGCTCGGCGGGGCGGCCGTCTATTTTATCGCGCCCAAACGGCGCAGGTTCTGGAAGAGGCCCGCGGAGCGCCACCGCATCATGTCCAACGCCCTTGAGTACAGGCTCTCGCTGGGGCCGCGCGTCGTCGCGATCGGCGGCGGCACGGGACTTTCAACGTTGCTTGGCGGCCTTAAGGGCTTTACCCGGAATATCACGGCGGTTGTCGCCGTCACGGACGAAGGCGGCAGCTCCGGGAGGCTGCGCCAGGAGTGGGGCATGCTGCCCCCCGGCGACATACGCAACTGCATCGTCGCGCTCGCGGAGAACGACAGCTCGCTGAACAGCCTGCTCAATTTCCGCTTCGACCGCGGCGAGCTCAAGGGTCACAGCCTGGGGAACCTCATCCTCCTCGCGACGACGGAGATGATGGGCGATTTCCAGCGCGCCGTGGAGGAGCTGAACAAGCTCCTTGCCATACGCGGGCAGGTGCTGCCCGTAACGACTGACAATGTAACGCTCAAGGGAGAGACCGCCGACGGCAGGCTGCTTTCCGGCGAGCTGGAGATATCGGATAACGGCAGCCAGCTGGCGAAGCTGTGGATAGAGCCTGCGGACGCCGAGGCACTGTCTGGCGTAAAACAGGCCTTCGCCGAGGCCGAGATAATTGTGCTCGGTCCCGGCAGCCTTTTTACCAGCGTGCTTCCGAACCTTCTGCTCAGCGACATGGCGAAGCTGCTTAGGGATACGAAGGTCCCCATCGTCTATATCGCGAATCTGATGACTCAGCCGAAGGAGACGGAGGGCATGAACATCGTCGCCCATGTCGACTGGATAACCGGCGTTCTGGGCACCGTCCCCGATTATGTGCTTGCCAACCAGTCCGCGATACCGGCGGAATTTCTTTCTCGCTACAGCAAGATTGGCGCGGAGCCGCTCTACCTCTCCGCGAAAGAGGAGAATTATTTGGAGTCGCTCGGAACGACGGTGGTCTACGGCGATTACTGTGAGATAAGAAACGGGAAATATCTGCGGCATAACGCGCAGAACCTCTCGGAGACGATCATGGAACTAATCCGCGAGAACAGGAAGAGCTGAGGGCGCATATAATGGAAGGTCTGAATCACACCATCTGGGACGAGTGGGGCGCGCTTCCAGCCTCCCAGCCGGTAAAAGACGAGGCGGCCGGAATCATCGACGGCATGAGTTATAATGTGGAGGGCGAAGATTATCTCTTCACCTCACCCCGCCTCTTCGTAGTGCGGCGGCTGATGCGCCTCTGGGGAGAATGCGAATGGAGCGGTCCGGCGGACGGAGAGAGTATCCGCCTCATCCATACGCAGCAGAGGGGCCGGATAGTATTCTCCATCGGCAGGCGCGCGGCGACGGAGATCTTCGCCGTCACGAACGCGATGGCGAAGCGCACACGAAATTGGAATTGGGTACGCGGCCTCTTCGGGAGCTGCGGCGCGCTCTATATACCGAGGGCCGGATACTATCTGGTCATCCGTCCGCCGGCGGGGAAGGGCTCCGCGGAGCGTTTACAGGCGATATTGAAATCCTGCGGCTTCACGGTTGGTGTGAGAAAGAAAATGGAGTGCCGCGAACTGATGCTGAGAGACCAGCAGCAGATCGTCACATTCCTTTCGCGGATAGGGCTCGTCAAGACAGCCCTCGATCTCGAAGAGACGGCGATCTACCGTTCGATGAGGAGCCATGCCAACAAGCTTGTGAACTGCGACGCCGCGAACATCAACAAGAGCCTGGAGGCGGCCCGTCTCCAGATGGAGCTGATCCGTCAGATGGAGGACCTTGGGATAGTGGAGGAGCTTCCAGCGCCGCTTTTTGAGCTGGTAATGGCGCGGAAGAAAAATCCGAGCATAACTTTGAAAGAACTTGGACAAACTTTACCGAGACCAATTAGCAAAAGTACGGTAGAATATAGGTGGCGGAAATTAGAAACCATGCTAAGAAAGCAATCAAAGGGGGATGATGCCAATGTACTTAGGAAAGGCAGACGTTAACACCTATGACAAAGGCGCCGGGAGGGAGTTCCTTGTCTCCAACGGGCGCGGAAGCTACGGATTTTCCACAGTCATAGGGGCAAACACAAGGAGAGAGCACGGCCTTCTCGTGGTGAGGCCTGAAAGCGAACGGCAGCACTCGGTCCTGGTCAGCAAAATCGAAGAGACCATTTTTGACCGCAACAAGAAATACCAGCTCTCAACGAACCGTTACAAGGATCTTGTTTACCCGGACGGTTACAGGTATCTACAGGAATATCAGGGAAATCCATTCCCAAGTATACTTTTTGTAATTCATAGTATCCTCCTCAAAAAATCGATTTTTATGCCGCATGGAAAAGAATGCACGGTAATAAAGTATGAGCTTCTGGCAGCTCCTGATAAGGTCCGCCTTGATCTGCGCCCGCTCTTCGCTCACAGGCTGAGCGACACGGTATGTCCTGAATCGGGTAAGAGCGAATTCAGCGTATCCTCCGACGACGCGCACAGCATCAGCGTAAAGGGCAGGGGACACGCCAGCTGCTGCTCAGCCACGGCAGGCACATGGTCGCTGAAGCCTCTATGGTTTGAAAACCTCATCTACGAGCAGGATGACCGCCCTGAATCCGCCGGCGTCGACCATCTGTGGTCGCCTGGATTCATCTCCAACGAGATATCCGAGGGGGACGTGGTCTATGTGGTGCTCTCCGAGAAACCGCAGAGCTTCACGCTCAAGGAGCTTGCCGCCATGGAAAAAGAGACGGCGGAGAGATTTGAAAATATCCTCGAGCAGGCGAATATTCCCGCCCTTAACAGCGCTGAGCAGGATATGATCGTATCCTCGTACCATCTCGTCGACGACCGCCCCGAGAGCATCGCCCCCATCTATACCGGCTATCCCTCAGTCGATACGAAGGCGCGCGACACCTTTATCTCGCTGCCCGGACTGCTTCTCGCCACCGGCAGGGAAGAGGTCGCGGCGAAGACGCTCAAATACTGGCTTGAGATCGCCGAGAAAAACGGCTGGGTCATGCCAGAAAAATTCGCCGACGACGGCTCCTGTGAATTTGGCTGCATCGACAACGGACTCTGGTTCGTATACGCGGCGGACAAATACCTCTCGCACCATAAAGAGGCCTCCGCTCAGGACAGAGCCGCGTTCGCCCGCGCGATAAAAGAGATCGTCGAAAAGTATATCTCCGGCGCCGCCGAGCTGGATGCGGTATGCGACGCGAATATGCTCCTCCGTATGACCTCGGCGCATCCCTCAAGATACTGGATGAACGCCGTGGCCGGCGACGAAGTCGTCGTTCCGCGCAAGGGATACCTCGTGGAGGTCAACGCCCTTTGGTACAACGCGCTGAAATGCGCCGAGAAATACGCGCTTGAGTGCGGCTGCGCCGATTCAGCGAAAAAGTTTGGGGAGGCGGCGGAGAGGTGCGCCAAGTCCTTCAACGATACCTTCTGGAGCTTCGATATGAAAGGCCTCTACGACAGCGTCGATCCAGAGACCTTCAAAAACGACGGCACGATCCGCCCGAACCAGATACTGGCGGCCTCGCTGCCCTTCAGCCCGCTATCGCCGGATGCGGCGCAGAATGTGGTGCGCCTCTGCTGGAACGAGCTCTACACTACATACGGACTCCGCACCCTCGACCCGCGCCATGACAAGTTCAAGGGCCGTTCCGAGGGACGCCTGGACCAGCGCCTCAAGGCCCGCTACCGCGGCATGGCCTGGACATGGCTGCTTGGGCAGTTCATTACCGCATACCTCAAAAACAATCCTTCGCGTAAGGACCTTGGATGGGTATTCATCCGTCCGTTCAATTCGCATCTGCGCCACGGATGCCTGGGCGGGGTAGCGGAACTCTTCGACGGCATGATGCCCTACCGTCCGCACGGAGACGTCCTCAGCGCCGTATCGCTCGGAGAACTTCTGCGCGTACTGCATGAGAATCTTGAGGCCGGCGAATAAAACAGGCAGCCGCCAACCAGCGGAACATACGTTTTTGCATTGCAGAATGTTTGCGGCTCAATTGGCGTTTGTATAAGGCGGACGAATAAAAATAAGCGTTAATTTATAAAAATGGAAATTTTTGTTTGACATAAACGGAATATAGTAGCACAATCATAAAAGAGGGATAAATACTAGGTTTATCCCTCTTTTCACAAGGTATTGGTAAAAATTCTAAGGAGGCACTTACAATGGCTAAGTACAAGGTTGCAATCAACGGGTTTGGACGTATCGGACGTCTTTCTCTCCGCGCGTTTTTCACGAACGGGAAAGATAATGAATTTGAAATAGTGGCGATAAACGACCTCACACCGCCGGCATCTCTTGCATATCTGCTTAAGTATGACTCAGTTTTCCGCCGTTTCCCCGGCACAGTTGAAGTCGACGGCGACTACCTCGTCGTAAACGGACACCGGATCAAGGCCCTTGCGGAGCCCGATCCCGCGAAACTGCCCTGGAAAGAGATGGGCGTGGACCTTGTCATAGAGTCGACCGGCCGCTACACCGACGCCAACCAGGCGAAGGCGCACATTGAAGCCGGCGCGAAAAAGGTCATCATCTCGGCTCCCGCCAAGAACCATGACGCCACGATAGTTATGGGTGTCAACGAGGGCGTCTACGATCCCAAGAAAGACAATATCATCTCCAACGCCTCCTGCACGACAAACTGCCTCGCTCCTGTCTGCAAAGTCCTCCAGGACAAGTTCGGCATCAAAGAGGGGCTCATGAACACCATCCACGCATATACGAACGACCAGAAGACGCTCGACTTCCCGCACAAGAACCTCTCTCGCGGCAGAGCGGCGGCCCTCTCGATCATACCGACCAGCACCGGAGCCGCGAAGGCGATCTCCGAGGTTATGCCGGAGCTCAAAGGCAAGCTCAACGGCTTCGCGCTCCGCGTACCTACCCCCGACGTTTCGGTCGTCGACCTCACCGTAGTCCTTGAGAAGCCGGCGACGGTGGACGAAGTCAATGCGGCGATGAAAGAGGCGGCCGAGGGCCCGCTTAAGGGAATACTCGAGTACGAGCCCGAAGACCTCGTGTCGATGGACTTCGTAGGCGATACCAATTCGTCGATATTCGCGCCGATGCATACCATGTCTATGGGAGACAGAATGATAAAGCTCCTCTCATGGTACGACAACGAGTGCGGATACAGCAACAGAGTCATCGATCTCGCGAACTACATCTTCAAAAAGGGACTTTAAGCCATGCGCCTGAAGACCTTTTCACCATCGGAGGTAGCGGGGAAAAAGGTTCTGGTGAGGGTGGACTTCAACGTTCCTCTCGCCGACGGCGGGGTCAGCGACGATACGCGCATCAAGGCCCATCTTCCGACGCTTACGGCTCTGCGTGAAGCCGGCGCGAAGGTTGCCCTGATTTCACATCTCGGCCGGCCGAAGGGAACCTTCAACCTTAAATACACCCTGGAACCCGTAGGTGAGGAGCTTGCGAAGCTCACGGGCTGGCCCGTGCGTTTCGTCCCCGACTGCGTGGGTGAAAAGGTTGACGAGGCCGTAGCCTCCTGGAAAGACGGCGAAGTGCTGCTGCTGGAGAACGTCCGTTTCTATCCCGAAGAGGAGAAAAACGATTTCGAATTCGCCAAGCGCCTCACAAAAGACTTCGACCTTTTCGTGATGGACGCCTTCAGCGCCTCGCACAGGGCGCACGCCTCGACAAGGGCGGCGGCCGAGCTTCTGCCCTCATATTCAGGCAAACTCATCGACCGTGAGATCACGATGCTCTCCGCGGCGCGCGACGAACCGAAGAAACCCTTCGTCCTCATCCTCGGCGGCGCTAAGGTCTCCGACAAGATAGCGGTGGTGGAGAATATGCTTAAAAAAGTCGATACCATCCTCATCGGCGGCGGCATGGCCTTCACCTTCCTCAAGGCGCAGGGCAAAGAGATCGGCAAATCGCTCTGCGAGACAGAGAAGCTCGACTTCGCGGCCAGGATGCTTGACGAAGCCGCTAAGCTTGGCGTAAAGATCATGCTTCCGACTGACGTCGTCACCGCGCCGGAATTCAAGGCCGATTCGCCGGCGTCGGTGGTCTCTGCGGAGGCTATCCCGGCAGATCAGATGGGACTTGACATCGGTCCCGCGACCGCCGGGCTATTCGCGAAAGAGATAACGGCGGCTAAGACCGTGCTCTGGAACGGACCGATGGGTGTCTTTGAGATGCCGGCCTTCGCCAAGGGCACCGAAGCCGTGGCCAAGGCCCTTGCCGACGCCACCGCAAAGGGCGCGCTGACGGTCGTCGGCGGGGGAGACTCCGCTGCGGCGATAGCCCTCTTTAAGATGGAGGACAAGGTCTCGCACGTCTCCACGGGCGGCGGCGCAAGCCTCGAATTCTTTGAGGGGAAGAGTCTGCCAGGCATCGAGCCCTACGTTTTAGATTAGCGAAGATAAAATAAAAGATTCGAAGGGCGGAGAATATCCGCCCTTTTCTGTATAAGAGTATAAGGTGCAGTGAAGGACGAAATCTTGACTCTTATATATTGAATAAATAGCTTAAAAACAATAATAAAACTGCCCTAAAAATAAAAACAACAACGATCATTGGGATAGAAGGGAATGTATCTAATATGCGCAGAAAGTTTATCGCTGGCAACTGGAAGATGTTTAACGGTCCAAAGGCTACAAGTGAATTTCTTAACAAATTTAATACGGAGATAAAAGCCGCTCCCGAGGTACAAAAGGCCGTCGCCGATGGGAAGGAAGAGATCGCTTTCTTCGTGCCCGCCGTTTCACTGCTCACCGCCGCCTGCGGCGCTAAAGAGATGCCGGTGATAATCGGCGCGCAGAATACACATTGGGAAAAAAGCGGCGCCTTTACGGGCGAAATATCGGTGCCGATGATCACGGAGATCGGCGCGACGCATGTCCTGATCGGCCACAGCGAGAGACGTCACATCTTCCGCGAGATAGACGAAGAGCTCAACAAAAAGGTACACGCAGCCGTAGAGGGCGGCCTGACCGCGGTTCTTTGCGTCGGTGAGACGCTTGAGGAACGCGAATCGGGAAAGGCCTTCGAGGTTATCAAGAGACAGTTTGTCGAGGGGCTTAAGGGTATGGAGGGAAAGATCGTCGCGGAAAAGGTGATCGTCGCCTACGAACCCGTCTGGGCCATCGGTACCGGCAAGACGGCCAGCGACGCCGACGCGGAAGAGATCTGCAAGTTCATACGCGGCCTTGCGGCGGAAAGCTATTGCGCAAAGACGGCCGATGAGCTCATCGTACTGTACGGCGGCAGCGTAAAGCCTGAGAATACAAAGGGCATCATCTCCCAGCCGGACATCGACGGTGTGCTTGTCGGCGGAGCCTCGCTCAAGCCTGAGAGCTTCATCCAGATAGTAAAGAACGCGCTGTAGATACGAAAGACAACGTAACATAGCGGCAAAGATATAGGACGTAAAGTGCATGAACAGCACTATACAAAAATAGCCTCAGAATCAGCATTTGCCCCCCTCTCGGATATTTCGAGAGGGATTCTATGTAACATAAGATAAATTATAGGACATCATTATAAAGCGCTTCCCCATCAATATAGAGGGATGTCAAAGTGTAAAAAAAGAGGGATTCTGTCACGCGTATTACTGTGAATGAATCCCTTTTTTGTAATTGTAAGTCGTTATTCTAAAATTCAGTTTTCGGAATACCCGCCTTTAAAGTCCGTCTTTATTTTGCAGTAAAACGTTCGTAGGCGGCCTTGTGGTACGGCGTCGGTACGCCGTACTGTCGTCCCAGTTCAATCATCCTGCCGATAATATGGTCCAGCTCCGTTTCGCTTGGCGGTTTACCGCCGCTGAGGTCTCGGTAAAGCGAGCTCATCGCCTCCGGCGCCAGCTTTAAAAAATTCTCCGTATAGCGGTCGGCCATATCAGCGGGCATCGTAACTCCGGAGGCCGCCGCCACCGCGATCAGTTCGCCGGCTACGGCGCGTACCAACTCCATGTGGTCGGGATGTTCGCGGACCTTTCCCGCCGGTCCGTCACAACAGCAAAATAGCACGCTGTTGCCGCACATCATCATATATTTATTCCAGCTGTCGGCAAGAATGTCGTCCGATAACGTGGTGCCGATACCGGCCTTGCCGACGATGGCCGCAGTCTCCTCCAGCTTTTGTGGTATGCCGCCATCCCTCATGCCGAGGATGACGCTACAGGGGCCGTAGCTCTGCACGATATGCCCCGGCTGTTCCAGATGGCTGAATACGCGAATGATGCCGTCCGCCAGTAGGCACGGAGGCAGCATCGGCCTCATCATATCGGAGACGATGACGCCGTTCAGCAGCGGTATCACCAGCGTTTCCGCTTTGATCATTGGCGCGATGGACTCACAGGCCGCCCTCAGATTGTACCCCTTGCATGAGACGAAGATGACGTCCATCAGGCCAAGCTCCTCCGCGCTGTCCGAGGCTAGCTTAGGCTGCACCGTGAAATCGCCCAGCAGGGCGGACCGCACCCTGAGTCCCCTCCGGCGTATGGCGTCGAGGTTTTTTCCGCGCACATAAAAGTAGGTCTCTGTATAATTTTTTGCCAGCGCGCCGCCAACGATACCGCCGACGCCGCCGATGCCCAGCACAGCTATTTTCATCTGTACACCTCCAGCATTGTGATGCCTAATAATATCATCTTGCAGGCGTTTTTGTATCCCCGCATATAAAAAAATCTGACGGGGCAATTCCCGTCAGATCTGTGCCGGTGTCATATCCTGCTTAACGTTATTTCTTTATATAGGCCATCTTTTCGGGGATGACGCCGCGCACGCCGCCAAGCGGCGATTCTGTGTCGCCTTTGTAGCGCGGTATCAGATGCATATGGACGTGCATCACCGACTGCCCCGCGCATTTGTTGCAGTTTACCCCGAAGTTATATCCGTCAGGGTGATATTTTTCATCCAGCAGCTCTTTTCCCCTGCGAAGCAGCTCGTGCATCGCCGCCTCCTCCTGGAGGGTGATGTCGAAATAGTTCTGCACATGCCTCTTGGGGATGATGAGCATATGGCCTTCGTTTACCGGCATTGCGTCGAATACCGCGTAAGCGAGCTCATTTTCCAGAACATAATCCTTGAGCCTGCAGAAGATGCATTCCATGGAGCTAATCTTCGTCCTGATCGGTGAATTTCTTCGTCGGAGCGTCGCCCCAGAGCGAATCAAGCCTGTAAAAGTCGCGTCCCTCACGGCTTAGTATATTGACGATAAGGTCTCCCGCGTCGATCAGCGTCCATCTGGTGCTGTTTTCACCCTCGACGCGGTACTTTGCTCCCGTCTCGTCAAGTATGTCGCAGGCGGTATCTTTCAGCGTCCTTGCGTTCAGCTCCGAACGGGCGATTGCTACGATAAACACATCCGCGAAGCCTGATATCTCGCTCAGGTTGTGTACGCTGACCTCCGCCGCGTGTTTGTCAAGCAGCGCCTCTACCAAAGGCATGTACGGCGCGCAGAAATCTTCGTTTTTTTCCGTCATCAACAGGTCACTCCTCTTTATTTTTCCTTACTGATTGCTGATCTTCAGCATATTATCCAATAATGTAGTCAGTTTCTTATAGTCATGTCCCGCAATTATCGAGGCGTAAAAGGCCTGCTGGCTCGGGCGCACGAGGTTTTTGGGGATCTTAAGCAGCGTGCCGAGCTGGCGTGCCGTCGTCTTGACCTTCTCACTGGCGTTGGTCGGGTAGACTATGTTGCAGTGCTGATAGTCGAAATGCTTCGCGTTGCCGGAATGGATCACGTCGACGCCGAGCTGCTGCAGGCGTGTCGATATCTCGGCGCTCACACCTGCCTTGCCTGTTCCATTGAGGACCGCCACCGACTCCGGCATCGACTTTATCAGGGTCATTAGCTCATCTTTGCTCATTTCGTCCTTTTTAGCGCCGCTCTGAACCGTCTGTGTTCCGGGCTGGCTTCCCTCTCCGCTGACGTCCGCTGAGGCGGTTACGGCGTCCCCGGCGCTCGTAAAGTGCACCTGCTTCGCATTCCTGCCGCTGCCCTCCGTAACGTCGCCGGAAATCAGTGCCTCAACGGGTGCGTTGAGGAAGGCGTTTGCCGCCTTGACGTCGCCCATCCAGTAGCTCAGACGGTCGATCATCACCGGTTCTCCGGGCAGCATAGAGAAAAACATCCGATCACGGCCAAGCTCATTTTGTACAAAGCCCGCAAGCTGCACGGCAAGGGTCGGTGACATGTCGGTCTTAAATATCTTCATCGCCTGCGCCGCGAGTTCCGGGAACTTGATCAGGACGCGCGGATCGTAGGCCTTCTTAACGAGCGCTTTGATAAACTGCTGCTGGCGCTGTATACGGCCAATGTCGCCGAGGGCGTCTTTTCTGAAACGTACATATTTCAGGGCAGTTTTTCCATCAAGAAGCTGCCGTCCTGGCTGAATATTTATATCAAGGCCGCCTGCCCTGTCAACATAACGCATCCTCTTCTGAACGTCCACCTCTACCCCGCCGACCATGTCGACAAATTCGGGAAAGCTGTCGTAATCGATGACGACATAATAAAGAATCGGCAGGCCGAGGTATTTCTCGACCGTCGCCTTAAGCAGGTCGGGGCCGCCGTAGGCGAAGGCATGGTTCAGCTTCTGTGTTCCGTGGTGTGGGATCTGTACGCGAGTGTCGCGCGGCAGCGAAATCACGCGCATGTTCTTGTCGTCGATGTCGATGGTGACAAAGAGGATCGTATCGGAGCGCCGCGATCCCTCCACATCGTCCTCGCCCATGACGAGAATGTTGAACCGCCCCTGCTCTTTCAGCAGTGCGGCATAACTTTCGTTCTCCTTTTTCTGACTTTCGTTTTCAAACGCCCTGCGTATGTCGTCCTGTGAGGTGTGCCACGCAAAATAGAGCCGCAGTCCGGCGCCGCCGAAGATGGCGATAAGTCCGCATATTATTATCAAAATAATAGTTCTTGAGCGTATCAAAGGTGCTTCCTCCGTCTAGTTCTTATACAGGGATTTTTTTCTGATGAACTGTTCCACCGCGGATGGAACCATGAAGCGGATACTCCTGCCGTTTTTAATGCGCTCACGCAGCTCGGTACTTGATATCGCCAACAGCGGTATCTCAAGGGGGATTATCCGGCTGCGCAGTTCGCTCGGCAGCTCTTCCATCCTCTTGTGCGTATAGCCGTAGCGGCTGACAGCGACAAACTTGCACATGTCCATAATCTCTTCCGGGTTCTTCCATGAGACGATGTCCAGAACGGCGTCCAGTCCCGTGATAAAGTAGAATTCCACTCCCGCGTACTCGGGCATCGTGCGCAGCGTCCGCAGCGTGTCTATCGTGTAGCTGCTCCCCACTCTGTCAATTTCCACGCGAGAGACCTTAAAATAAGGGCAGCCCACCGTGGCAAACTCCGTCATCATATAACGGTCTTCAGCGGAGGTGACCCGCTGGTTTGTCTTGTGCGGCGGCTGCCCGGTAGGAACGAATATGACCTCGGAAAGTCCAAAGGCTGCGTGAGCCTCGTCCGCGGCCAGCAGGTGGCCGTTGTGAATCGGGTCAAAGGTTCCCCCCATGATACCTATTCTGCGGTTTTCCTCGGTCATATCAATGCTCCTATTTATTATTTATTCTCGTCTTCTTCTAAAGTTCCGCCTTCAGAGGCCTCTTCGTCATCGTCAGTATCTGGCAATGGCGTTCCGTCCTCAGAGAGTTCTTCTGCTTCGCTCTCAATAAGCTCGTCCGGCTCGTCGTCGGGAAGCTCGTCCGGATAATAATCGGGATAAAAATCGAAATCCTTATACCCGATGCTTACCGTGTCGCCGGGCACGGCACCCGCCGCCTCAAGAAGCTCCTCCACCTTATACTTGCGCAGCAGCCGCGTAAAGCGCGCCACGTTCTCTTCCTGACTGAAATCATAGCGCTCGGCGGCCTTTTCCAGCTGACGGTGCATTACCCGGTAACCGCCGCCGTGCAGCGTGATGATCTGTATCCTGTTGCGCTTACGGAGTGGCGTCTTCTCCGGCACCCTCTCCTCGAGGGCGTAGAGCCGTACGTTGCTCTCCGGACGCGGATGATCCTTTACAAACTTGATTATCTCCTTGACGAGTTCGGGGATCCCCTCCTCCGTCAGGGCGCTTGCCGCGATCATAAGGATATCCTTCTCCTTAAAATAGGCGGCCAGCCTTTCCGCCAACTCCTTCGCAAGTCCTTCGTCCACCTCGTCGAGCTTATTGGCGACGACGAAGTAAGGACGTTTCTCAAGCTCAGGGTCATACTTCTCCATCTCCTGGCGCACGACCGTAAAATCCTGGATTATTGTATCATAATCGCCGCTTTCGAAACTTAAAACATGCACGAGAAGTCTCGTCCTATCTACATGCCGCAGGAATTCGAGGCCAAGCCCTTTATTCATATGGGCTCCCTCGATCAGCCCCGGGATGTCGGCGATGACGATACGTTCGTCGCCGGTGTTAAGCACGCCGAGGTTTGGTGAGAGCGTTGTAAAGGGATAGTTGGCGATCTTCGGCTGAGCGTTGGAGATGGCGGCCAGAATGCTCGACTTGCCCACATTGGGCAGCCCAACAAGGCCGACGTCGGCGATGAGCCGCAGCTCAAGCCGTAGCATTACCTCTTCGCCAAGCTCGCCCTGTTCACAAAAGCGTGGGGCCTTGCGCGCCGAGCTGGCGAAATAGCGGTTTCCCCGCCCGCCGCGTCCGCCGCGTGCCGCGACGAAACGGTCGTGCGGCTCCACAAGGTCGGCGTAGCCCTCCCCCGTCTCCGCGTCGTAGATGACCGTGCCGCAGGGGACATAGATCACCTTATCCTCGCCGGCGGGGCCGTTTCTCGCGGCGCCCTTGCCGTGTCCGCCGTTCTCGCCTCTGATATGGTGCATATATTCAAGGTCTGCAAGTGTCTGCAGGTTGTTGGTAGCCTCGAAAATAACGCTGCCGCCGCGCCCGCCGTTACCGCCGTCCGGGCCGCCGTTGGGCTTGAAGCGTTCGCGCAGGAAGCTCATACAGCCGTTGCCGCCGCGTCCCGCCTTGATAGACATTCGCAGAGAATCGACAAATTTCATATTTTCACCTCATTTCAAAAATAACCACTACATTACTGCTCCGCTGGTAATGGACAAAAAGCCAGACATTGATTTCACGCTAACAGAGGTGCGCGGCCCCGTCAGACGTATCATACATACGCCGGAGCCACATGCGGGAGGACGTCCGTGACTTACAGGTGGGATGGGAATCTTCGCTTTCCACAACAGAGTCTGGTTTGTCCGTCGGAGTGTATATGACCGCTGGTTTTCCATCTAAAAAATGGGGGCCTGCTCTATGAGGGCCCCCGAAAAATTCTGATGCCACTGATTAGATCTGTCAAAGATTGCCTGTATAATCAGTGATTCTCTCGATTTAGTTAAAGTGTTTCCGGCTCGATCGTGACGTACTTGCGGTTTGCCTTTGTCTGGAAGCGGACTTTGCCGGGGACCAGCGCAAAGATCGTGAAATCACGGCCAAGGCCTGTGTGCTGTCCGGGGTGATACTTCGTGCCCCTCTGACGGACGATGATTGTTCCCGCGTTTACAAAAGAACCGTCTCCGCGCTTGATGCCAAGATACTTAGGCTGACTGTCGCGGCCGTTGGTTGAACTTCCTTGTCCTTTTTTATGTGCCATAACTCAATATCCCCCTTGCGTAAAAACTAACCGTTGATTGCTTCGATCTGAACGAGCGTGTACTGCTGGCGGTGACCGCGGAACTTGCGATAGTTCTTCTTTCTGCGGTACTTGAAGACGATGACCTTGTCATCCTTGCCGCTCTCAAGAATCTTCGCCGTTACCGTAGCTCCCTCAACATAAGGAGCGCCAACCACTGCGCCTTCGTCTTTGCCGAGGAGAATAACCTTATCAAATTCTACCTGTGCTCCGTCTTCAGCGTGGATCTTCTCCACCCTGAACTTGTCGCCTGCCGCGACCCTGTACTGCTTTCCGCCCTGCTCGATTACTGCGTACATTCTATAATTTCCCTCCTCCGCTGTGTGTCAGGCAGCCAAACGACATTTTAAAGCCCGCACCAAGCGTATTCTAAAACTTGACAAGTATAGAGATAAAAGAGAGCCGTGTCAAGGGCGCGTCCGCGTTTTGTGTTTGTCCTTTTGTACGCACCGCAGAAAAATCTTTTTTCGACATTACCACGCCGATTTAATTCGTATGAACGCTGTGGCAATTTTTAAAGGCAGATGGACAAACCAAAAAATCCGTATTCCGGCCAGAAGGCCGAAATGACGGACTGTATCTGCCGGTTTTTTGACTGCTTGGCGCTCTATACGATGTCTAGGGCTGTTTTTCTCTTTGGCGCTGGGAATTCGCGGTCGATGAGCAGGAGCTCTTCTTCCGTCAGTGTTATGCCGCCCGCCGCCGCGTTGCTCAGCGCGTGTTGTTTTTGTCCGCTGCGGGGAATAGCGACCACGTTTTCGCCGCGGACGGCGAAGGCGAGGAGTATCTGCGCGACGGTGGCGTCATGGTTTGCGGCGATCTTGTTGAGCGTCACGCTGCTGTAGAGTCCGCGGTGCAGGCCGCCGCCCTGCGCCAGCGGACAGTAGCCCATCACGGGGATGTGGCGCTCCGCCAGCCACGGAAGCAGGGAGTATTCTATGCCGCGCGAGGCTATGTGGTACAGCACCTGGTTCGTCGCGCAGTTTTTTCCTCCGGGGAGGTCCCACAGCTCCTGCATGTCGTCGGTGTCGAAATTGGAGACGCCCCAGCGGCGGATCAGCCCTCTCTTTTTCAGCTCTTCCATACAGGCGATCGTCTCTTCCAGTGGTATGGGGCCCCGCCAGTGCAGCAGGTATAGGTCAAGGTAGGTTGTGCCCATGCGCTCGAGGCTTGCCGCGCAGCTTTTGAAGATGCGCTCCCGCCCCGCGTTGTGCGGATAGACTTTGGAGACGAGGAAGAGACTGGCGCGGTCAAGCTCTCTTACCGCCTGTCCCACGAGCCTCTCGGCCCTGCCCTCTCCGTACATCTCCGCGGTGTCGATCAGGGTCATACCCGCCTCCACGCCCGCGATCAGCGCCTCTTTTTCCTGTGCGGCCTTTTCTTTATGGTCTCCGAGAAACCATGTGCCCTGTCCGATGGCAGGTACTGTTTCACCGTCGGGAAAGCGAATCTGTCTGTCCATAGAATTTACCTCTCAAGTGTATATGATAGCGAAGCCGTTATTGTTCCCCGCCGCTGTTTTCCAGCAGCGCCTTTGCGTGTTCCAATGCCTCGTAGGAGCTTTCGTCGCCGGAGAGCATTCTCGCGATCTCACGTTCGCGCGCCTCTCCCGCGACCTCCGTTATTTCGGTGTTTTCTCCCTCTCTTTTGACGACGAAGTGCTGATCGGCCATCGCGGCGATGGTCGCCTGGTGGGTTATCAGTATCGTGCGGCAGCGGCGTGAGAGCTGGCGCAGTTTGCAGCCGGCGAAGAGCGCGGTTTTGCCGCCGAGCCCCGCCTCGACTTCGTCGAATACTAATGTTCCGGGCAGTTTGTCGTCGCCTACAGAAAGCTGTAACGCGATAAGTATGCGTGACAGTTCACCGCCGGAGGCGTTTTTGCCTACGGGCAGCGGTTTTTGGTCTGGCAGCGCGAGGGTGAAGATGGCGTTTTCCGCGCCCGTAGAGCGCACACGGTCGAGCGGTTCGATCTCGATGTTGAAGGCCGCGTATTCCATGCCGAGTCCGCCCAGGTGTTCGTTTACCTTCGCGGCGAGCGCTTGGGCCGATGCTTTGCGGAGCGCCCGTACTTCGATGGCAAGGCGCGAGGTCTCGCGGCGCAGGGCGAGGGCCCTTTTTTCAAGCTCTTCGAGCTCTTTGTGGCTCTCTTTGAGCCATTCCAGCTCTTTTTCCGCCTCCGCCGCGTATGCGAGCAACGCGGCGGCGCTCTGTATGTTGAGGGTGCGCTTAATTTTGCGCAGCATGCCAAGTTTTTTTTCAAGGCGCTCTTTGGCCTCTTCGTTGTCTTCCGCGGAGGCTGCGCCGCGGCAGGCCTCGGAGATGAGGTTTGAGAGCTCCTGTGCGCCGCTGAGGGTCTTTTCTATCGCCTCGTGCCAGCGTTTGTCCTCTCCCGAGGCGTATCCGTAGAGGTCTTTGGCGATTTTTTCAAGCTGGTCGAGCAGGCCGCCCTCGGCGTTGTTCATTTTTTCCGCGATGAGCCGCAGTGAACGCCGGACCGCCTCGCCGCGCTCCATTTCGCGCAGCTCTTTTTCCCACTCCGCCTCGCTGTCGGCCTTCAGTTCGAGGGCCTTTATCTGCCGGAGGACGGAGGGGGCGTCGTCAAAGCGGTTTTCGCTCTCTTTGCGTCTTTTTTTGAGGGCGAATATCTCTTTTTCCGTCGCGAGCGCCGAGGTAAAGGCGATCTCAAGCTCCGCCAGCGCCCTTTTAAGCTCTTCCCCACCGCATGAGTCGACGAGTTCCAGCTGTTTTAGGGGGTCCAGCAGGCCGAGCTGGGCGAACTGGCTCTGGATGACGACGTTCGTCTCCATCGCGTGAGCCAGGATGGTGAGCGGCACCGTCTGTTCCTGCAGCGAGGCCTTGCCCTTGCCGCTTCTCGCGAATGTCCGCCGTGCGATGAGCATTTTGTCCTGCGGCTGGCATTTTTCGGATATTCCCGGTATCGGTTCGGAGGTCATGACCGCCCGTACCTCGCAGGCCTCTTCGAGGGTATGGATGTGGTTCAGCTGCGCGCGGCGGCCGGCGATGAATTCCAGCGCGCGCACGAGGCTACTCTTTCCCGCGCCGCTCTCGCCGGTGATGACGATGAAGCTGCCGCCGAAGTTGAGTGAGGTCTCCCTGATGCCGCCTACTCCGTGAATTTCAAGCTCTTCTATCAAGCTCAGTCGCCTCCGTCTCTGATGCCGTTGAAGCCCCAGCGCAGTTTTTCTCGCAGCAGGTCGTAGTAGCTGCGTCCGTTGAGCTGGATGGTATGGACGTATATTTCGTTGTCGAGCATCACGTGCAGTTCGTCGCCGGGCAGCAGTTCGTAGCCGAGCTGGCCGTCCTGCGTCAGCATCAGGCTGCGCGTGTCCCCTTTTGGGATGACGATGATGTTGTCGGTATCGCTGAGTATCACGGGCCGGGCGTAGAGGGTATGGGCGCAGATCGGCGCCATTATCATACAGGGGACGTGCGGCGGCACTATCGGCCCTCCCGCCGAGAGCGCGTAGGCCGTGGAACCAGTCGGCGTCGATAGTATGAGGCCGTCGGCGAGGAAGAGGCTCAGTATCTCTTTTCCCACTTTCACCTCAAGGTCGATGACGCGCGCGAGGCTGCCTTTGGAGATTACGAGGTCGTTGAGGGCGTGCAGTTCGTGTACGAGCCGCCCGCCGCGCCAGACCTGCCCCTTGAGGAGCCGCCGGAGTTGGAGGGTATATTGCCCGTCGATGATGGCTTTTATATCTTTCTCCGCCGAGTCGGGGTTTCCGATCGCGAGGAAGCCGAGGCGTCCGAGGTTTATCCCGTAGAGCGGCACATCGACGCCGAAGGTGTAGCGAGCGGCGCGCAGAAAGGTCCCGTCCCCGCCGAGGATGACGGCGAAGGCAGCCTCCTGCCGCCAGACGTCGTCTGCAACGCCGGGAAGGGCGATCGCGGAGGCCTCGTGCGGCGGAAGCAGGAAGTTTATGCCGTTTTCTTTGCTCCAGCGCCAAAGCCGCCAGGCCATCTCAATAGCGTCCGGCTTTTGGGTGTTGAAGAGCAGACCGATTTTCTTAGTGATTTTTTCCATGTGATACACCTCTACCTCGGATGAGCGCTGGTATTCTCATGCGCCTCCTCTACGATTTTATCAAAATCCGGCCTTTTTGCGCCGTTTCCCGCCCTTTTGTGTTTCAGCAGGAAGAGAAATTCAATGTTGCCTTCGGGGCCGCGTATCGGCGAGTAGTCGGCGGCCTCAAGCGAGAGGGCGGTCTCGTTGTCGATAAAGTCCGCTACCTCTTCAAGTATCTGCCGGTGGAGGGCTGGATCGGTGATGACGCCCTTACCCACCCGCTCGCGCCCAGCCTCGAACTGGGGCTTGACGAGGACCGCCATGAGGCCGTCCTCTTTCAGCAGCTCCTCCATTTTGGGAAGCAGCAGGGTGATCGAGATGAAGGAGGCGTCGGAGACGATGATGTCGGCCCGCTCGTTCTCTATCATCTCAACGGTGAGGTTTCTCGCGTTCGTCCGTTCGAGCACGAGAACGCGCGGATCGCTGCGGAGCTTCCAGGCGAGCTGTCCATAGCCGACGTCCACCGCGCAGACCCTTGCCGCGCCGTTTGCCAGCAGCACGTCGGTAAAGCCGCCCGTAGAGGCGCCGATATCGACGCAGCGCCGGCCCTCCGCCTCGATGGCGAAGCTCTCAATGGCTTTAAGCAGTTTATAGGCGCCGCGGCTCACCCACTCTTTTTCAGGGGCGTCCAGCTTGACGTTGGCGTCGGGCTGGACCATGGAGGCCGCCTTCGTGACGGTGACGCCGTTCACGCTGACGCGCCCCTCTTCGATGTAGTTCTGCGCCGCGGTGCGCGAGGCGGCCAGCTTCCTGTCGGTGATGAATTTATCGAGCCGTATCAGTTTTTGTTTCATTTCGTCAGGCAGAGCCGCACAATGTTTTCCACCGTGAGGCCGCATTCCTCCCACTGCTGCGCCCTGGTGGCGTGTGATATGAAATGGTCAGGCACGCCCGCGGCGGCGGCTCTCACGGCGTATCCTTTGGCGTTTATGTATGACGCCACCGCCTCGCCTGCGCCGCCCGTGAGGGTGTTTTCCTCCGCGGTGACGATTACCTTATGCGTCGTCAGGAGGGCGTCGAGCCCCTCGTAGTCAAGCGGCTTGATAAAGCGGAGGTCGGCCACGGTAGGACGTCTGCCGCTGATCTTTTCGATCTCGTCAGCGCTCTTCAGCATCAGCTCCACGGTGCTCCCGATGCCGATAAGACATACCTCTTCGCCGCCGCTTATAACTTCCAGCCTGCCCCACGGCGCGGGCCTGCGTTCCGTTCCGGGCGCGGCGATGGCTTTTACGGCTTTGCCGCGCGGGTAGCGCACCGCCATCGGCAGCGACCTCTTTTTCCATTCACGGACGAAGAATTCCAAGTCAACGGCGTCGCGCGGCGCGGCGACCGTCATCTCCGGTATGGCGCGCAGCCAGGCGACGTCGAGTATCCCGTGGTGCGTTTCGCCGTCCTCGCCGACAAGTCCGGCGCGGTCGATCCCCAGCAGTACGGGCAGTTTTGGCAGGCATATATCGTGCATCACCTGGTCTGCGGCGCGCTGTAGGAAGGTGGAATAGATACATACGACGGGCCGCATTCCCGCCGCCGCGAGACCGGCCGCATAGATGAGCATATGCTCCTCGGCGATGCCTGTGTCGCAGAAACGCTGCGGATAGGCTTTGGCGAAGTTTTCGAGTTTTGTTCCGTCCTTCATCGCCGCCGTGCAGACGGTGACGCGCGGGTCCTCATGGGCCAGCTCGCAGAGCACCTCGGCCATAACGCCGCTCCAGCTCTCGCCGCAGCCCGAAGAGGCATGCGACGCGGCGTCGATCTTCGTCTTGGGGCCGATGCCGTGGAAGAAGGAGGGATAGGCCTCCGTCTGCGGGCAGCCCTTACCCTTTTCGGTCATCACGTGGATCAGCAGCGATTCGTCGTAGTGGCGCGCGAGGCGGAATACCTCCTCCATCTCGGTGAGGTTGTGGCCGTTGAAGGGGCCCCAGTAGCTTATGTTGAGCTCTTCAAAGACGTTTGTCGGCAGCAGCAGCGACTTGAGTTTCATCTTTATGCGTGAGAGCGAGGAGTTGATGTTTTCCCCGTTCTTCATGTTTGTGCACTGGCTCTTTATGTAGTCTTTAAGTTTTTTGTAGGTAGGGTTGACGGCGAGCTTCGCGAGGTGCGAGGCCATGCCGCCGACGCGCGGGTTTATCGACATTTTGTTGTCGTTAAGAATGATGATGACTTTGGATTTAAGGCTCGCGAGGCAGTTCAGCGCCTCGAAGGAGACGCCGTTGAGGAGCGCGCCGTCGCCGATCACCGCGACGACCTCGTGCTCCTCGCGGCGAAGGTCGCGGGCTTTGGCGTAGCCCATCGCCGCGGAGATCGAGGTGCTGCTGTGGCCGGTGGTAAAAAAGTCGTAGGGGCTCTCGTCCATGCGCGGAAAACCGGCGATGCCCCCCTTCCTCCGCAAAGTCTCAAAGCGGCCGCGGCGCTTCGTGAGCAGTTTATAGGCGTAGCTCTGGTGCCCGACGTCGAAGATTATTTTGTCCACGTCGGGGTTGAATACGCGCAGCAGCGCCACCGTTAGCTCAACCGTGCCGAGCGACGAGCTGAGATGCCCGCCGTTTTCAAGGGTCACGTCGATTATATTTTTCCTGAGCTCCGCGCACAGTTTTTTAAGTTCAGCTTCGCTCAGCCCGTACAGGCCTCTGAAATCATCAACGGATTCTAAAAGGCTCATTTTGATTCCACCTTGACGTAATTTTTATTTTAGCCCCGCAAACCGGCGGGCAAGATCGCTGTCGTTCCGCGCAGTTTGGTCGTTTTGCCCATTCGACGGCGGCCTTTGACAAAGAGACCGGCATCCGCGGGCAGAGCTTCCGCCTGAGTCCGAGGGCCTATATGACGGACGGCCTTTTAATAGCTTCGATGGACGAGGTAATCGGGCAGGAGCATGAGAAAATCGTCCGCCGCAAGCAATCCCGCGAGGGCCTCCTTGGCCGCCACCGATTCTTTCTCCGCCATCTCTCTGGCGGCCTCCATGCCGTAAACCGTGACATGGGTCAGCTTGCCCTGCTCTTCGTCCTTGCCGGGGGTCTTGCCCAGCTCTTCGGCCGTGCTTGTCACATCTAGTATATCATCGACTATCTGAAATGCCGAACCGAGATGGCGTGCATACTCGCCGTACCTTTCGAGGACGGCCTCGTCGCCGCAGCCAAGCGCCGCGCCGGTGAGCACCGCCGCCTCGATGAGGGCGCCGGTCTTGAGCGCCGCGATACGGCGGACGTAATGCTGGTCGTTTTCCTTCCCCTCGGTGAACATGTCGAGCACCTGGCCGCCGCAGACCCCCGCGGGGCCGATGGCCCGGGAGAATATGCGCATCGCGCACAGGAGATTCTGCGCGGGGATGCCTTTCAGCTGTGCCAGAGGAAATTCGAGGGACTGTGCCAGCAGCGCGTCGCCCGCGAGGACGGCGAGAGTCTCTCCAAAAAGGGCGTGATTCGACGGTTTTCCACGGCGCATGTCGTCGTCGTCCATACATGGCAGGTCGTCGTGGATCAGCGTCGCCGTATGGAGCATTTCAAGGCCAAGGGCCATCGGCAGAGCGGATTTCGCCTCTACGCCGCATCTTTGAGCCGCCGCGAGGCAGAGTATCGGCCGCAGCCGTTTGCCGCCCGCCTCAAGCGAGTATTCCATCGACTCAAAGAGCTTCGGCGGCACTTTTTCCGCCCGCAGCCCCGCGGTCTCCCTGATGTAGCTCTCTATAAGCGTGCCGCCCGCCGCGAATTCCGCCTTTATGGCCCGCAGCTGCGCCTCATTCATCGCTCTTCGCCTCTTCCGCCTTGGGGACGGTCAGCGGATGTTCCTCGCCGTCCTGCGAGAGCATGGATATTTTCTGCTGCGCGTCTGCGAGATAGGCGCGGCACTCGCGCACGAGGGCGATTCCCCGCTCATATTCCGTCAGCGCGAGATCTAGTGAAAGAGAATCTCCCTCGAGATCCTTCAGTATCTTTTCAAGCTCTGTCATCTTTTCGACGAAATTCATATTAAAACTCCTCTCATTTTTAATCCTTACCAGTTGCAACTTTCAGTGTTGCTATGATACAATGTCCAGGTTGATTGTTTCAAGGTAAACAAGGGGGGAAACAAATGTCAAAATTCTGTGATTGCTGCGGCCGCGGGCCGGCAACGGGAAATGCCGTCAGCCACTCGAACCGCCATACCAGACGTCGCTGGCTCGTCAATATTCAGAGCGTAAAGGTCGACGTAGGCGGCGGAGAGACTCGTAAACTTCATATCTGCACGAAGTGCCTCCGTTCCGGAAAAGTACAAAGGGCCGTTTAATACGGCTCTTTTTTTATTCCCTTTATCCTTATTCCCCGCCATTTTTAGCATTCTCCAGAAGCTCCTCCGCCCCGTCCTCATCGACGAGGATTTCGCGCGGCCTGGCTCCGTCCGCCGGTCCGACGATGCCAAGCTGCTCCATCATGTCTATAAGCCTCGAGGCGCGTGAAAAGCCGACGCGCAGACGGCGCTGCAGTCCGCTGGCCGAGGCGATGCCGGTCGACATCACCGTCTCTACGGCCTCTTCCAGCAGGTCGTCGTCAAAGGTGCCGCCGCCGTTTCCGCCCGCTGGGCCGCTGCCCTGGGCCTCTATTTCAATGAAATCCGGTTCGCCGAAGGTGTTAGTCATATATTTGAGCCACGCCGCGAGAATGCTCTCGTCTATCCACGGCGACTGTATACGTATCGGCTTCGGATGCTTCGTCGAGGAGAAGAGCATGTCTCCCTTGCCCAGCAGCTTCTCCGCCCCCGCGCAGTCGATGATCGTGCGGGAGTCGGCGTTGCTCGGCAGCGTGAAGGCGACGCGCGCCGGGATGTTGGCCTTGATGAGCCCGGTGATGATATTTACCGAGGGGCGCTGTGTGGCGAGCATCAGGTGGATGCCGGTGGCGCGCGCCATCTGCGCGAGGCGGCAGATATATTCCTCCACCTCTTTCGCCGCCGTCATCATCAGGTCGGCCAGTTCGTCGACAACGATGACGATATGCGGCAGCCTGTCCTTCGGCAGCACCTTTTCGTTGTAGCCCTCCAAGTTGCGCACGCGGATCTTCGCGAAGGTCGTGTAGCGGTTCTCCATCTCGCGTATCAGCCAGGCCAGCGCCTGCACCGCCTTTTTGGGGTCCGTAACCGGCGGCGTCAGCAGATGCGGCAGCTGGTCGTAGACCGCCATCTCGACACGCTTCGGGTCGACCAGTATCATGCGCAGCTCCTCCGGGGAGCGCTTTGAACAGAGCCCGACGATGCAGGAGTTTACGAAGACGCTCTTGCCGGAGCCCGTCGTTCCCGCCACCAGCAGGTGCGGCAGCTCCTCGAGGCCGACGACCATCGGGTCTCCGTTGACCGCGACGCCGAAGGGCAGCGGCAGCGAGAGTTTTGACTTTTTAAAGGCGTCGTCCTCGATCACCGTGCGCAGCGGAATGCCGCGGCGTTTGGGGTTCGGTATCTCGATGCCGACATAGGGTTTGCCGGGGATCGGGGCCTCGATACGGAGGCTTGGGACGGCCATCGCGAGCGCGATGTCGTTGGAGAGCGCGGCTACCTTGCTCACCTTGATGCCGGGCGCGAGCTGGATGCGGAACTGGATGACCGTAGGCCCGACGAGGATCTCCGCGAGGTGCGATTCAATGCTGAACTGCTCCAGCGTGTCGACGATCTTCTCGCCGAGCGGCTCGGCGCGCTCCTCGTCCATCTCCCCGTCGCGTGATTCCACGGGGCCGAATAACTCTATCGGGGGCGGGAATATCCCCTGCTTGATGCGGTGGCCGGAGGAATCCTCCAGATTAAAATTGGGGTCCTGGATCACAGCGGGAGCGGTGGAATCAGATTTCAGCGCCGCCCTTTTGATACTCTCCGGGTCGTTGTAATCTATATCTTCGTCGTTATCCACAGAGTTGGGAGTGTCACCGGCAAACTCGCCGCGCTCCTCATCGTATTCATATTCGTCATCTTCACCCTCAGCGGGCTGTTCCTCTTCATCATCATAGGCAAAATAGTCGCCGTCTTCGCATTCCATAATGTTCGGAGCGCCGTTCTTTTTGCGCGGACTCTCGCAGCCGTATTCCTCAAGCTCCTCCTTCAGCGTCTCCTTTTTACCGGCTTTTTTTGCGCGCCGGAAAGAGGGCAATCCTATTTTGGGCAGTTTAATATACTGGAAAATATGGATATTATAGAAAAGCAGGGCGAAATAAATCAGCAAAAGGCCGATAATGAAGGTCCCCAGCACGCCGGTCGTCTTATATATAACTAGGCTCAGGAGACGGCCAAAGGCACCCGCCGAGATATAGGGGAAACGCAGAAGATTTTCCCCTCCCGTGAGCTGGTTGAGGCCAAGCAGCAGCGAGGCGAGCAGGAAGACGAAGAACGTTCCGAAGAACTGCCGAACGAAGTTCCTTATACCGCCCGCGATGAAATAGGAGACGGTGAGGTAAAGGACGAACAAAAGGGGAATGATGACGGAGCCGCCCACCGCCCTCAGCAGCGAGGCCGCGATGCGCGCGCCGCCGTCGCCCGTCCACGTCGTGTAGAGCGAGGCGATTATATAGAGGGTAAAGAGCATGACGATCAGGTTAGCGATCTTTACCGCCGATTTTATATTCGCGAAAGACTCCGCCAGCCTCTCTTTGAGGCTTTTAGAGGGCTCCTTGACGGGCCTTCTTCTCGTTGGCGCCTTTTCCCTCATGCTTCGCTGCCTCCCACCGTGAGCCCTTCAATGAGCATAGATGGCTGGCCGTCCGTTACCGGCACGCCCTGTCCCGATTTTCCGCAGATCCCGGGGTCCATGATGAGATTTTTGCCGAGCGCCGATATCTTTGACAGCGCCTCCGGGCCGTTTCCCGTCAGGATTGCGCCGCGTACCGGCGCCGACACCTTTCCCTTTTCGACGAGATATCCCTCGGTGACATAAAATACAAAATCCCCCGACGTCGGGTCCACCTCGCCGCCGCCCATCTTTTTAACGTAGAGGCCGTTTTCCGTACGCGCGAGCATCGTCTCGAGGTTGTCGCCGCCCGGTAACAGATAGGTATTGCTCATGCGCGGCACGGGGATGTTGCGGTACGATTCGCGGCGGCCGTTGCCCGTCAGGGGCAGGCCGTAGAGCTGGGATGAGAGCACGTCGGTGAGATATCCCTTCAGAACGCCGTTTTCGATGAGAACGGTACGCTGCGCGAGAGTCCCCTCGTCGTCGAAGCGGTACGCGCCGTAGAGCCCCGGCATCGCCGCGTCATCGATCATCGTGACGCTCTCGTGCGCCACCTTCTCGCCGATGCGGCCGCGGTAGACGGAATAATCCTTCTCCACGATATCGGCCTCAAGGCCGTGGCCGCAGGCCTCGTGTATGATCGTGCCGCCGGCCTCGCCGTCCATGAGGACGTTCATCGTACCGGCGGGACAGGGGCGCGCCTCAAGCATCAGCAGCGCGCGGCGCAGAGCCGTACGCGCCACCTCGAGCGGCGTCGCGCCGCACCAGAAGTCCGCCTCGCCCAGCGACATGCAGCGGCGTTCGGAGCCGGTCTGCAATACCCCGTCCCGTTCGGCGATCACCTGCGCCGCGAAGGACGAATAATAGCGGCGGTCAAATGCCGCCGTCCCGTCCGGCCTGATTATCAGCACATGACGGTGCGAGACGGAATAACGGTAAGAGCTCTGCCTTATATGCTTGGATTCCTTTTTTATCGTTTCGTCAATCTCGCGGAAAAAATCCACCGCCAGGGGGGCGATAGGCTCTCCCCTCTCCATCAGCGGAACCTGTGAAGCGCTCTCCCTCAGCCCCTCCATACCGGCGGAGGCGGCGCACTCGGCGAAAGAGGCGGCCACCGAGGCCTCGTCGTTCCCCGGGGCGTGCGCGTAGAAGGTCCTGCCCCCGACGATCACGCGGCTTCCCGCGCCGTCGGAGGTCGACGACGAGATACCGTCTATCTTACCGTCCTCAAAATGTACCGAGTGCCCTTCGCCGCTCTGAATGAAGATATCGGCGTACTGGGCTCCCCTCTTAAGCGTCTCCGCTATATTTTCGTGCAAGAAATTCAATTTGTCCGTCATGCAGTAGCCTCTCCCGTGTTGTTCGTATCATCGTCGATCTTTACCTCTATGCCCTCGCCGCGCAGGGATTCCATCATCTCCATGAGATATGGCAGCTGCTCCTTCGGACTGAAGACGGTGACCTTGCCGGCCTTCGCGTCGTCCGTCTGGAGAAAGCCGATTCCCTCCGCGGCGTCTATTATCCAACTGATATAGTATATATCCTTTTGCGGCACTATGAAGCGCACCGCGGCTATCTCCGGTTTCACAGCCCCAGCTTCCTCTGCTTCGCGAGGTGTTCCTCGTAGCTCTTGCTGAAAATATGCCGTCCGTCACCGCCAGCGAAAAAGAAGAGGTAATCGCTCTCCTTAGGCGACAGCGCGCTCTTCCACGAATCCTCCGAGGGAACGCAGATCGGCCCCGGCGGCAGCCCGCCGGAGATATAGGTGTTGTATGGCGAATCTATCTCAAGGTCCCGGTAAGAGAGGCGGCTCTTTTTTATATTGCGCTCGTCCCAGGCGTAGATGACGGTGGCGCATGACTGGAGCCGCATATTCTTTTCAAGGCGTTTGAGGAAGATTCCGGCGAGGACCGGCCGCTCATCCGCAGCCTTCGCCTCTCCCTCGACGAGCGAGGCGAGAATACCGCTCTTCATCACCTCGCCAGGCGTCGTGCCAGGCGCTATTGACGCGCCGACCCGTTCGTACCAGAGCGCGGAGGCTCTTCTGACAAATTCAGCCGCCGCCTGTGGTCCCGGAGCGAGGAAATATGTCTCAGGAAGCAGGAAGATCAGGCGTTCCTCCTTTTTTCGCGGCAGCCACTCCCTGACCGCGGGAGGGAAATTTTCCGCATCCTCTATCGCCGCGTTGAGATATGACTCCCCCTCCGCGCTGCTGCCGAAAAGGGCGGCGACCCGCTTGTAGCGGAAGCCGGGTATCAGAGTCACGCGGTTCGCGGTGGGTTTCGCCCGCGCCAGCTGCCGCGCGACGCCGGCGGGAGTGGACTTATAAAGGCTGTAAAGCCCGGGCTTCAAGCGGCGGTCAATACCAATCTCCGCCATCGCGCGCGCCAGCTCCCCGGCGTCGTTCACCGCGCCGGCCTTCGCGATGATCTCAGCCGCTCCGCGCGCCGAAACGCCGCCGGGAATGACCGCCTCGACCGAAACGGACAGACTCTTAGGCAGCTCCGGGTATTTGTATGGAAGATAAAAACAGATAAAACAGTATACAGAAGCTGTAAACAAAAATAATAGAAGCTCCTCGCCCTTTTTCCTCATAAACGCCTCTCCCTCTGGTATTTGCGCATCTTTGTTATTATATATTAAAAATGGCTGACTGTAAGCAAAGCATAAAATTTTGCCGGTTATGAAGATGAGCGAGGAGCGGCCGCGTTGTGCCGTGGGTTTGAGTTGGAGACTGGCGGCGTTGGTGTGCGACTGTCGCTCCGTTCTCCGAACCGGAGCCCAGCGACGTTGGGGTTGCGGTTATGTACTGCAAAGACAGGACCTAGAGCCGCTGGATTTTGCTTTTGTCTTGTCGGCGTCACGCCGCCGTCTTCGGCGTGGAATGCCGTTTTTTGCCGCCGGTAAAAATTCCTTGGCAGATAGGGCTGTTAAGTATTGACATTAAGAAAAGTTAGGCGTATAAATGTAAGCTAATTAAACTTTGAGTCAAAGGAGAAGGCAAATGAGATATAAAACTTTTTCAGCATCGATATCGTGTTCGTCTCTCTCCTCCGGCCTTTCGTCGTGCGGTTGGTCGTCGCCGCCGTGCCGTTCTCAAAGCGAATAACCTTGATGCTGTAAAGTATATCCAAGCAAATAGTCCAGGTAGCGTTTTGAGATCGAAGGGTGTCCTTTCGGTCTTTTTTTATTTTATGAACTGGAGGTCTTATCGTTGAAGAAAAAATATCTGCTCACCCCCGGGCCGGTGGAGGCTCCTCGGAGGGTCCTGGAGGCCGCTTCGCGGCCGCTGATCAGCCACCGGTGCGGCGAGTTTTCGGAGCTTTTTAAGGGTATATCGCGCAAGCTGGGCCGCCTGTTCGAGAGCGGCCAGCCGGTGGTGATACTCCCCTCTTCGGGGACGGGCGCGCTCGAATGCGCCGCCGTGAATTTCCTGCGCCAGGGCGACGTCTTTATCTCGTTATCCTGCGGCGTCTTCGGCGACCGTTTCCGGGAGATCGCCGCGCGCACGGGGGCCCGCGGGATATATGTGGACGCGGAGCCCGGCTGTGCGCCGACTCCGGAAGCGGCGGCGGCCGCGCTGCGTGAGAATCCCGGCGCGCGCGCCCTGCTGGTCACCCACAACGAAACCTCGACCGGCGTCACGGTACCGGTGAGGGAGATCATAGCGGCGCTGCCCGCCGAGGGCCGTCCGCTAGTATTGGCCGACGGCGTGAGCTCCGTCGGGGCGATAGAATGTCTGCCCGAGAGCTGGGGCGTGGACGTACTCTGCACCGCCTCGCAGAAGGGGCTGATAACCCCTCCGGGACTCGGCCTGGTATGGCTGTCGAAGCGGGCGCTTGACGAGCTCGAGGGGCGCGAATGTCCCAGTTATTATTTTGATTTGAAGCTTCATCTGAAGAATATGAAGCCGGACTCTTACGCCAACCCTTACACGCCGCCGGTATCGCTCTATAACGCGCTCGACGCGGCGCTTGATATCATCCTTGCCGAGGGCGCCCCCGCGTGGTTCGCGAAGCGCCGCCGGTATGCCGAGGCCTTCGCGGCGGCCCTTGAGGAGCTAGGCTATGAGCTGCTGGTCAGGGACAGGCGTCTGCGCTCCGCCGGCGTCACCGCCTTTTCCGCACCGGGGGACGCGAGCGAGGCGGTGAGAAAACGCCTCTCCGCCGCAGGTTATGAGACGGCGGGAGGGCAGGGGACGCTGAAGGGAAAGCTGATCCGCGCCGCGCACTACAGCGACTGGGAGATGCCGGAGATGGAGGATATTCTTCGCGCTTTCGCGGAGGCTATCGACAATAATTCTGACGATGGATATTTAAAAACTGCCCGAAATATTTTTGAAAATAGATAGAGGATGGGAGACAGCGTGATGGGTAATAAATGGAAGATATTGGTTACGGAGAAGGTCGGCGAGTCAGGGCTTGATATTTTCAGGAACGCGCCCGATGTGGAGCTTGACGTGGAGATGGGGCTCACAGAGGACGAGCTGATCGCGAAGCTGCCCGGTTATGACGGGATTTTGACGCGCAGCGGCACGACGATGGACGAGAAGAAGATCGAGGCCGGAAGGAATCTTAAGGTTATCGGCCGCGCGGGAGTCGGCGTGGACAATATCGACCTGCCCGCCGCGAGCCGCCACGGCATCATCGTCATCAACGCGCCGAGCGGCAACACTCTCGCGGCAACGGAGCTGACGATGGCCAATATGCTTGCCGTCGTGCGCCACGTGCCGCAGGCCTGCAGTTCGCTGCACCGCGGCAAATGGGACCGCAACCGTTTTACGGGCTGCCAGCTAAGCGGCAGGAAGCTTTTGATAATCGGCCTCGGGCGCATCGGCAGCGAGGTCGCGAAGCGTGCGCGGGCCTTTGGCATGGAGGTTATCGCCTATGACCCCTATATACCGCAGAAGAAGGCCGAGTCCCTCCATGTGGAGCTGGTGAACGACCTTGAGGGGGCCGTCTCTCTCGCGGACGTCGTGACTATCCATACGCCGCTGACGGAAGAGACAGCCAATATGATTGACGCCGATATGCTGCGGGCCTTCAAGCATGGCGCCTATTTTGTCAACTGCGCGCGCGGCGGCATCGTCGACGAGGCGGCGGTAGCCGAAGCGGTGCGCGAGGGGCGGCTCTCCGGCTTCGCGACCGACGTGTTCAGCTCCGAGCCGCTGGCGAAGGACCACCCCTTCCTCGCGGAGGATATCGCCGAGCGGATCGTCATCACGCCGCATATCGGCGCGAATACTCTGGAGGCACAGTCCGAGGTCTCGCGCATCGCGGCGCAGAATATGCTGATGGTGCTTCGCGGCGAGCCCTATGCCCACGCGGTGAATCTTCCCTTTATAGAGCAGACGCTGAACGGCGACCAGCGGATGTATCTGAGCCTTTCCCGCAAGCTCGGCGTGCTCGCGGCCAAGCTCGCGCAGGTGCGCGGCGCCGCCGCCCACAACTGCCATGTCACGCTGCGCGGCGCGCTCTTTGAGGACGAAGAAAAGCGCGTCGCGAACCAGCTGCGCCCCTACACTATCGCCGTCCTCAAGGGGATGCTTGAGGTGAGCATCGGTTCTTCCGTTACCTATATGATTGCCCCGCTGCTCGCGAAGGACCGCCGCATTTCGATAGACGAGAGCTGCGGCGAGTCAAAGACCTACAAGAATACCATCGAGGTGGAGCTGGAGACGGAAAAGGGAGCGGTCTCCCTGCTGGCGACGATCACGGAAGAGGGACGCCAGCGCATTGTGCGCGTTAATGATTATTGGGTGGATTTCGTGCCGAGCGGCAAGCTGCTCATCTTCCAGAATCACGACCGCCCCGGCGTCATCGGCAAGATCGGCAGCGTTCTCGGCGAGGCTGGGGTCAATATCGCGAACTTCGCCCTTGGGCGCAAGGAGGGCAGCGGCCTCGCTCTCGGCGCTCTTGAGATAGACGGTGAGACGGACGACCGCCTGCGCGGGGAGCTCGTGAAGAGCGGCGATATGGTCTGGGTGACGACGGTCGATTTTACGAAGGCGGGATAGTTTATGAGATTTTTTGTGATAAGGCACGGAGAGACGGCTTGGAACGTCGCGGGACGTTTTCAGGGCCAGCAGGATACGGAGCTAAACGAAAAGGGACTGGCGCAGGCCGATCTGCTCGGCGAACGTCTGGCCGGACATAGGTTCGAGGCGGTGCTTACAAGCCCTCTCTCGCGCGCGAAGGTGACGGCGGAACGCGCCGCGTCGCGCTGTGAGTACGGCGAGTTTTTAACGGTGGAGGCGCTGACGGAGATCAACCACGGCGACTGGGAGGGGCGTCTCGCCGACGAGATCGCGGCGGAGTGGCCCGATGAGCTTCACCGCTGGCATGTGTCACCGGAGACGGTGACGATGCCCGGCCCCGGCGGAGAGAATCTTGAGGATATCCTGCGCCGCGCCGTCCCCGCGGTGGAGGCGGCGGCGAAAAGGTACGAGGGCGACGTGCTGCTGGCATCGCACGATGCGGTGATCAAGGTGCTGCTGTGCTATTGGCTCGGCGCGCCGCTCGCGAGTTTTTTCCGCTTCCAGGTTCCGAACTGCAGTATCACCGTTATCGAGGTGAAGGAGGGCTCCGCGCCGCGGATGCTTCTGATGGGAGACGCCGCGCATCTGGGGGATAGCTTTGAGCGCCCAGAGCAGAAAGGTCTGTAAATCGGCGTTTATACGCACTGTCTGGTGGACAAACTAGGTTCGATAACGCAAATCAAAGATTTGCTATCTCACTTATGCGTCATAACTTGCCCCCCGAGTGTCCTCGCCGTATGAAAATACGGCTCCGGTACTCAGGGGGCAAGTTATTTAGCATCCAGCACGTCTAAACGCCGATTTCCTTCGGGTGTGTAAACGATAATAAATTATGATTTGTCTTTTTGTTTGTCATGCCGGGCTTGAGCCGGCATCCAGGGGCTTGGGATTTTGTTTTATAGGGAGTAGAACAGGACAAGCCACTGGACGCCGGCTCGGAAGCCGGCGCGACAAATTAAGGGCAAACGGCAGCCTGGCTCCGATAGGCTGAAAGCTAAATCGCTGTCTTTCGTCTTTGTCTATCGTTGATTTTTAGTGGGTTTGTCATGTATGATTTGCTGAGGGTGGAATCTAATCCATGCTTACGTAGTATAATATATGTCATTGTGGAATTTTTATGTAAGTGAGTGATGATATAGATGTTAGGCGCGCTGATTGGCGATATCGTGGGCTCCGTCTTTGAGCGGGCCCCGCACAAGTCCAAAGAATTTGATTTTATCTCGGAGAGAAGCCGTTTCACGGACGATTCCGTGCTCACCGTCGCGACGGCGGACGCGCTTCTCCACGGCTACGGCTATATGCCGGTCTTTAAGTATTGGGGGCGTTCTTATCCGAACGCCGGATATGGGCAGAAGTTTTATCGCTGGTGCCTCTCCGACAGCGACGAAACGGGAGAGAGCTACGGCAACGGCTCCGCGATGCGGGTCTCCCCCATCGGCTGGGCCTTCGACAGCCTTGACGAGGTGCTGGAGGAGGCTAAGAGGAGCGCGGCTCCGAGCCACAACCACCCGGAGGGTATCAAGGGAGCGGGCGCCGTCGCCGCCGCCGTCTTTCTCGCGCGCGGCGGGAAGAGCAAAGATGAGATAAGGGATTATATCGCCGGGGAGTTCGGCTATGACCTGAACCGCCCGCTGGAGGCGATCCGTCCTGAATACACCTTTGATTCATCCTGTCAGGGCAGCGTGCCGGAGGCGATCATCGCCTTTCTGGAATCGGAGGACTTCGAGGACGCGCTCTGCAACGCCGTCTCGCTCGGGGGCGACTCCGATACGCAGGCCTGCATCGCGGGAGCGATCGCCGAGGCCTTTTACGGCCCCGTCTCGAAGCGCTGGGTGACGATGCTCAACATTCTTTTGCCGCAGGAGGCGCTGCGGGTCGTTGACGCGTTTAATAAGAAGTATCTTGATTCCCGCTATAATTTCTTCTGCTGCGGGCAGGAGAGCGCGGAGGGCCGTCCCTCGGAGAACGGCATGCCTTATGAACTGCTGAATCTGAGCCCCGGAAGCTGCCGCTGGTGGGTGAAGGAGCTTGGAATGCAGGACGAGGTCTGGGCCTTTGTGACGGAGTCTGAGATTCCACGCGAGGCGAGCGTCTATTTCTCAACCGACACGCCCGTTATATTCGACCAGCTCTGCTTTAAATCATTTGAGGACGCATTTATCGCGCTCAACAGGAACGGTTTCGACCTCTACTTTGAGAACTATGCTGAGGGCGGCGAACCGGGTTACTACACCTCAGCGCCGCGCGGACGCTTCCGTATCGAGCCGCACCCGCTGTTTTCCTCCGGCAAGCACTGGATATAATAAAAAAACAGAAGAAGAACCGGCGTTTATAAAAATTGGCGCGAATTAAGCGCCGTAGGCTTATGAAGCATACGGCGCTTAATTCGCGCCGGTTTTATTATTATGTGAAATTCTCAGAGCCTGTTTACGTTCTTTGCGTGAGTATGATAAATAGCGGTTTAGTACAGGTTTTTGGCGCCCTCTCTGAGGGAGCCGAAATCTTTGATAAATCGCTGTTTATCTTACTTTTGACCTCTGCTGACGCGTTTGCCCATCTCTTTCTTACGGTTCTTTGTTTTATAGGAAAAAGCCTCCCTCCCCTCATTTGACAGACGGATATCCGGGTATTAAAATCTTAGTTAATATTATACGATATGTTTGCTTTGTATTAATAAAACATACAAGTAATTCTATGCTGAAGAGGGGCGGTGCGTCGGATGCACAGCGTGCGGGTGAAGGGAATATTGTCGGCGAAAAACGGGATGAATCTATACCGCGGCTGCTCTCACGGCTGTATATACTGCGATTCGCGCAGCCGCTGTTACCGCATGGAGCATGATTTTGAGGATATCGAGATCAAGGAGAACGCCATAGAGCTGCTTGAGGCGGCGCTCCGGCGCAGGAGGCAAAAGTGTATGATCGGGACGGGTTCTATGACTGACCCCTATATTCCGCTTGAGATGGAGACGGGAAACGTCAGGCGCGCGCTTTCCCTGATCTATCGGTACGGTTTCGGCTTTACCGTCATCACCAAATCGGCCCGTCTGCTGCGTGACCTGGATCTGCTGAAGAAGATAAACGAGCGAAGCAAGTGCGTGGTGCAGATGACGCTCACCACCGGCGACGAGGAGCTCTGCCGGAAAATCGAGCCGAACGTGAGCACCACGAAGGAACGCTTCGAGGCGCTCAAACAGCTGCGCGAAGCCGGGATACCCACCGTCGTCTGGCTCTCCCCCATCCTGCCGTTTATCAACGACACGGAGGAGAATATCTCCGCCATATTGGATTACTGCGCGGAGGCGAGGGTCCGCGGCGTCATCTGCTTCGGTATGGGGCTGACTCTGCGCGAGGGAAATAGGGAATACTTCTACAGCCGCCTGGAACGGTATTTCCCCGGTATGAAGGAGCGGTATGCTGAAAAATACGGCGGCCGCTATGTGGTCACCAGCCCCAACAACGGCGGGCTTATGCGGCTCTTTCATGAAAGATGCGCCGCCCATGGTATCATGCATGACAACAGCCGCATATTCGAATATTTAAGTACCTTTGAGGAAAAGGTCTTCGGCAGGCAGTTAAGTCTCTTCGATTAAAATCTCCGTACGCGCCTCTATCGATAACTTTCTGCCTTAAAGGGTGAATATACGGAGTTTTTGATAATTTTCCGTATAAATAATGGGTGTTGCCGCCGTATTATATGCAAATGGCGTGGAAAACAAAGTTTTTACGGAGTTGCCAATTAGATAAAACTACCTGTATCTATCAATCCTCCTGCTGTATAAATATAAGCAATGCAATAAACATAAAATAAACGGAGGATTTACACAAATGAAAAAGTTTGCATCACTATTAACGGTTATTTTAGCGGCTGTCGTTATGATGGGAGCCACCCAGGCGGCTAAGGCGGAGGCGGCGGCGTACCCGCTGAAGAAGATCTCTCCGCAGGAGGTCGCGGTGCTTCTTGAGACGCAGCGTCCGATAGCGATCATCGACGTCCGCAGCCTTCCCGACTTTAAGGCCGGTCACATTCCCACGGCGGAGTCGCTTCCCTTTGAATTGATGATGGATGCCATGACGCATACAATGATCCCCGACGTGAATAAGGTCATCGTGGTCTACGGCGCGAACGACAAGATGAGCAAAGAGGCCGGACAGAAGCTCTGCGATTTCGGCTACAAGAACGTTTACTACATGCCCACCTTCACGGAATGGGTTGGCGAGATAGTGGTCATCGGACCGGCGAAGTAATATTTTCCATCTGCAGCGGCGGACCTCCCGTGCGGGAGGTCCGCTTTTTTGCCACTGGGCAGCGAAATATGCGCAGCGATTCAGTTTTGTTTATTTCTTATTGTTGATTATTTTCGGAGTGGTTATAAAATAATATCTGTGTAATTTTATATTTGGGAGGAATCGTTTTGGAACTTAAGGGAAGCAAGACAGAGAAAAACCTTTGGGAGGCCTTTGCCGGAGAATCAATGGCGCGCAACAAGTACACCTATTTTGCCTCCGCCGCGAAAAAGGCAGGATATGAGCAGATAGCGGCGATTTTCCAGGAGACGGCTGACAACGAGAAGGAGCACGCGAAGCTCCATTTCAAGGCCCTTTCCGGCATCGGCGACACGCTTGCCAACCTCCTTGCCGCCGCGGCAGGTGAAAACGGCGAGTGGACCGAGATGTATCCGCGCATGGCGAAAGAGGCGCACGAGGAGGGCTTCGAGGAGCTTGCCACGATGTTCGAGAACATTGCCAAGGTCGAGGCCGTACACGAGAAGCGTTACCGTGAACTCGCGAAAAATGTTGAGGACGGAACCGTATTCGCTAAAGGCGGCAAGCTCTTCTGGAAGTGCCGCAACTGCGGCGCGGTCTTTGAACTCGACAAGGCCCCCGAGAAGTGCCCTGTGTGCCAGCATCCGCAGGCATATTTCGAGATCGAGGCGAGAAACTGGTAGATAAATTTCTGACAAACTGAAATTGTCCCAAATGGCGCGCGGAGTTTTATCTTCGCGCGCTGTCTCGTTATCGGCTGCTGCTTCATCTCACGGGCGCTCTTTCTTATTTTTATGCTGAGATGCCCGATTTTATCCGTAACGTTATTTTTCCGCAGGACAGCACATAAAGAGCCGTATGGTCCCGGAACCTCCTAAATCATTCGTGTAGCTTGTGCAGGTTCCATTCTGCAAAGTTTATTATCGGCAGGCCTGAAATATCACAATGTTTATGTTCGTCTATTCCTGTTTTGAAGTGGCCGGCAAGGAGATATAAACGCTTAATGTAGACTATTTGACACCTTGATAAAAAGGTGTATAGTTGCTATATTTCACTTACTTAGCCATATTTTGTGTCATGGTGACTATTGTACAGTGTAAAAATGCTTATTATAAAGAAGTTATATTTACGGCTTTTAGCCCGAAACCTCGTTGACAGACGAGGATATGTGTATGTGTTTAAAGGCTGGAATGAAAGATTGGCATAAGGGTCGCCGCTGCCATTTTTGCTGTTTATGTAGTCTGGACTATTCAGGCTTAGGAGGAAAATGGGTTGGATTACAATAGGTACGCCTCAATAATCATTGAACAGCAGGATACTATCTGCGATATAGATACGTATGAGCTGATGTACGTCAGCCCCGCCGGCCGCAGGATCGTTGGTGCGGTTTCAGATGCCGGCTGGCTGGGGCATAAATGCTATAAGCTCATTCAGGGAAGAGACGCACCCTGCCCATTCTGTACAAATTCAAAGCTGCGGCAGGGGGAAAAATACTGCTGGGAGTTTTTTTTAACCCCAATCTCCAACGATATGTGGCCTTAGAGGATACGCTCGTGGATATCGACGGCAAGCTTTGCCGGCTGGAGATGGCGACGGATATTACGGACCAAAAGATGGCCATTCATGAGCTTAAAAACCAGCTGACAGCTGAGGAGGCGTTGGTACACTGCATCCAGACGCTGACGCTCGAAAGCGATATGAAGCTCGCGATAGACAGGCTGTTGGAGAATATCTGTAAATTTTACGCCGGTTCCCGCGCCTATATCTTTGAATATGAATTTGAAAACAAGATAATCAAAAATACCTACGAATGGTGCGCCGAGGGCGTCAGTCACGAGATCGAGAACCTTCAGAATATCCCCATCGAGTATATCGCAGGCTGGAACAGGATGTTTGCGGAGAGAGGGGAATTTTTCATCACCTCGTTAAGTGGGGAGCTGGACCACAATTCCGAGGAGTACCGTATTCTCGACGCGCAGGGCATCAAGAGTCTGATCGCGGCGCCTCTGCTGAAAGATGAAAAGATAATCGGCTTTCTGGGTGTGGACGACCCCACCGTAAATACGGAAGATAAAACCCTTCTGCGTTCCGTCACCTGTTTCGCACTCGCGGATATTGAGAAGCGGCGTCTGCTCAAGCAGCTGGAATATATGAGTTATAACGACGCGCTCACCGGCCTGCAAAACCGTAATAAGTACATCGACGTCCTGCAAAGCTACAATGAACGGCAGCCAGAGAGACTGGGGATTTTATTTTTAGACCTCAACGGCATGAAAGCGGCGAACGACTCCTACGGGCACGCCTACGGTGATTATCTGCTCTCACACGCCGCCGAGATACTTCGCAGGAATATAGGGGATAACTCGTTCCGCATCGGCGGCGACGAGTTTGTCTCACTCTGTGAGAATATCTCCAAAGAAGAATTTGAGAAGAGGGTCGATTCTCTGAGGTGTGAGGTCCGCGAGGATAAAGACTGCAGCGCCGCCGTTGGTTTTGTCTGGAAGAGCGGAGATTTCTCCTTCAACGAAGGTATCAGCTACGCGGAAAGGCTGATGTATTCTGAAAAACAGGATTATTACAGACATATTCTCGACCACGGCAGGGAGCATCGAATCGGGGTTTCCGGACAAGTCTGGGAAGAGATAGACAACGACCGCTTTGTCGTCCATCTGCAGCCTGTCGTCGAGCTGGAGAGCGGAATGATAGTCGGAGCGGAGGCGCTGGTACGTAAGGTGGGTACGGAGGGGCGGCTGATCGCTCCCGATAAGTTCATCTCCCAGTATGAGGTTGAAGGCGTGATCTGGCACGTGGATTTCTATGTATTTGAGACGGTCTGTTCAATGCTTAACCGCTGGCTTAAAGCTGGGATATCATTAAAGGTGTCCGTCAATTTTTCCAGATATACCCTTATAAAGCCGAGTCTGGTGCACGATCTCCTGTCTATCTGCGAAAGGCACGGCGTCTCGCCAAAAATGCTGAATATCGAGGTAACCGAAAGCGTCAGCCAGGTGGACCGGGATCAGTTGGCGAAGATAGTGGACGACCTCAAGAGTGCGGGGTTTTTCATCGTCCTTGATGACTTTGGCACGAAATATTCCAACCTCTCCATCCTAAGTGCCGTGGACTTCGACTGGGTCAAACTTGATAAGTCGCTGGTGGCTGATATAGAATACAATATAAGAAGCCGCATGGTCGTAAAAGAGACGCTCAGAATGTGCGGAGATTTTAATGGTACGAAGCTGCTGGCCGAGGGTATCGAAACGGAGGGACAGCTGAAGCTGCTCAACGGCTACCGATGTGATTACGGTCAGGGGTTTTATTTTTCTAAACCGCTCCCGATAAAGGACTTTGAAGAGTTGTATCGCGAGGGATCTTTTCTGCCGCGTATGGATTCGGGGGCACAGCCGGCGGGATATCTTAAAAATTAGAGTAAACGAAGCTGTGCTGGCTGCCGCCTGTTCTTTTATATTTTCGGGACGCCCCTTCTCCACTCGTGCCAGTTTCCAAGAATCTCTTTAACGAGCGGCGCCGCAGCGCGATAGTTGTTAACTACGCTGATCGCGAAGGCGCCGCTCGAAACGGCCTTTTTCATGCCGTGAGGCAGCTGGTCGAAGTCCGTTCCCGACCTTATTATCAGCAGTCTTTCTAGGTGGCGGCTCTGCTTCAGGACGTAGGCGATGGCGTTGTCTTCCTCCTGTAAGATGCCGTACCTCCCGGCCTTATGTTCACGGCAGAGGCGCTCGGCCTGTGCTGAGGCTTCGCCGCCGGTCTTTTTGGGGCTGACCGTCACCGAGGTGGCGGTAAATATGAAGGGGTCCGACTGGGCCGTCTTTGACGGGTAGCGGTCTCTGTGTTTTGCCGCTTTGGCGTTGTCCGTCAGCTTAGTGTCTTTGTTCAGCAGGAGCGACCATTTTATAAGATCTTCGTTGAGTCGGAAGAGGCTGCCGCTCTTAGCTACCATAATCTTTTTCTTGCCTTTTTTGACGGCGGTCGTCTTGTATTCGTGGTCGAGCACCCATTCGGCGATACATACGGAGCCGGTGGAGGCCGCCTGCGGCGGGACGCTGGCGCTGCCGGTGACTACGAAGTAGGCCTCGCTGAAGTCGAAGCGCGGGTCCTTAAGCAGCGCGGAGAGCGAGCCTACGGCGCCCTTTTTGCCTTTGGCGATCGTGATGAAGGCAAGTCCGTCCTTGATATAGATATAGGAGTCAGTCCCCTTCACCCGGTAGTATTCCGCGTTGGAAAAGTTTTTGTCGTACCAGCGTTTTATCTCCAGCGAGTATTTCAGCGGAACACGGGCGATATCTTCGACTGTATATGTGGTAAGGATCACAACTTTTAGGGGGATCACCTCGGCCTTGGCCGGGGAGACGGAGAAAAGGCTTAGGCAAAACAGAAAGGATATTATCAACACTTTTAATTTCATTAGCATCACCACGTAAAACCATTATCTGATAATTTAGGGCATGATTATACCAGAAAATCGCTGGTTTATGATAAAGAAATGTGAACTGAGCAAGGCAAACTCCTCAGACTTGGCATACTGCGGCTCGCCATAGGCTGCCCCGACTTTTTTTAGCAACGACGGTCTGTAAGATGACGCTCTTACAGACCGTCGTCTGCCCCGTCCCGAAGTATCCCGTCCACAATCGCTCTTACCTCTGCAGGTGAAAACGGTTTATGGATAAATTTCGCCGCGCCCATCACGCAGACACGAATTTGGCATTCCTGCGTTTCGTCCGCGGTGATGACGACCACGGGGATTTTGCCGATGAGTCCCTCCGAGGCCATCTTTTTCATGACCTCGTATCCGTCAACAGGCGACATGACGATGTCAAGCAGCAGTAGGGCTATCGCCTCACCGTGTACAGCGAGCTGTTCAAGCGCATCTGCGCCGTCACCGGCCTCAAGGATTTCAAAACTCTCGCGTACGAGAATATTTTTCAGAATAATACGGTTAATCTCCTGATCGTCGACGATAAGAATTTTTTTATTCCCGGCCATACCATTCATCAGCAACCTTTATCTTCACGTTTACTCTTATACCCGCTGTACTGCGGCTTGAGGCTAAAAGGATGCTATTGGCCGCTGCCGCGCCTTTCGCATATTATTTCCGAAATCAGTCTTGCGATGAAGACCAGCGCGTTGATCTGATCCTGGGTCCACAGTCTGTGTATGACGCAGTCGTCGAAGCCGACAAAGCCCTTAAATTTCCCCTCTTCCGTGATCGAGACCTGCAGCGTCGACAATATTCCCTGGGCGCCAAGAAGTTCCTGGAGTTCTTCTGAACAGTCTTCAAGATTAGGGCAGTAAAAAATTCCTTCTTCATTGAAATTTTTTCTGTAGTCCCCGCCAAAGTCCAGAATAGGTATGTTAACCAGCAGGGTTATCTGAGGCTCAATTCCATCGTTGCACCATTCGTACGTATTATTGACATAGAGACCGTCTTCGGTGGACTCAAATATATAGGCGCGGCTGACGTTGAACATTTTGCCGATTATATTGAGGATGAGATTCAGCGCCGAGTCAAAACCGCCGCGCTCGCGCAGCGTGTCGAAGGTCAGACGCAGCATTTCGGAGGGATTGACGCCAAGCTGGTTTTCAGATTCTATGCTGCTGCCTGATGTACGAGAGGAGGCGCCGGAGTCCTCCATTTGGGGCACTGCTTTCGTCCTTTCGCCGTATGCCACATAATTATTCTTTCCTCAGCGTTTTGCCTGGTAGAGCGCCTGGTCGGCGTGGCTGAAGAGAGACTGAAAATCATTCTCTTCAGATGTGGCGATGGCGACGCCGATGCTGCAGGAGAGGTTGCGGCTGTACATATTCTCGTGGAGTATGCCGCCGAAGGCGTTGAGTATCTGCTCTGCGTGCGAGTAAGCAGTCGCCGCGTTAGGAATGTGGGGCATAAATACCATAAATTCGTCGCCGCCGATCCTGGATACGACGTCGCTGGAGCGGAATATGGAGCTGATATTCTCCGCCAGTTTACTCAGCACCGCGTCCCCGAACATGTGTCCGTAGCTATCGTTTATGTGTTTGAAATTATCAACGTCAATGATGAACATTGCCCCCATGTCGCCAGGCACCATCGTCTGAAGGTGGCGTTCTACCTGTTCGCGTCCCGTATTCTTGTTGTATAGCTTTGTCAGGGAATCTCTCTCGGCCTTTATCCTCAGCTCATAGGTCTGCCGCCTGTCGCTGTCTATGTCCATTATTACGCCGATGACTCTGAAGGGGTTTCCCATCTCATCGAACAACGCCGTCGCCCTTACCCTTCCCCAGTGGTAATTGCCTAAATTATCGGCGATGCGAAGCTCCTCCTCCATGTAGGCCGTGCCGGTAGACATAGCGTCGAGTATGCGCCTGACGGCCTGTACGTCGTCTGGATGTACGCGAGGGTTCTCTTTTATTTTAACGCCGCTGCCGGCAGGTTGATAATCATATTTTTTGTACCAGTTGGGCGAGATAAAGAATTCGTCGCTCATTATGTCCCATTCAAAAATTATGTCGTTGCTCTGGTCGATAATTATTTTGTACCTTTCCAGAGAGCGCAGCAGTATCTCCTCTCTCTCTTTTATCTTCGTGATATCGATGAGGAGGCTGCTGTAGTATCTTACGCCGTCGCCGTCGACAAGGCTGACCGTCTTATCGAGCACCCAGACGAGCGTCCCGCCCTTGGCCATGACCCTGTATACGAGTTCAAAGGGAGAATCGGCGGCCACGTATTTTTTTAACGACGAAAGCAGCCGCTGCCTGTCCGGCGGGTAGATCATCTCCAAATAGTGGTTATGGAACCTTGATGCGATCTCCTCTTTAGTATATTTGAACAAATCGAAAAAGCCGCAGCCGGTGTATATCAGCGTCAGATTGGCATCGTCAAGATATCTGTTGACCCCGATGAAATTTGAAGCGGCGCCGTTATCGCAGCCGCGGTCGTCAAATAGTTTGGCCTCCTGAGCCATTTCACGTTTTACCGCCGGCCGTAGGCCGTATACTGGCGGTTCCGCCGTCGAAGCGGCTGACGGATTATCGGAGTAAGCTTCGGATAATTCCAAGAATGTGTTTTTCACATTCTTGAAACAGGCCAGCAGACGCGGTGAGAACGCACCGCATTTTCCATCGATTATCATGGTACAGGCGTCGCCATGAGATATGGCTTTTCGGTAAATCCTGTCGTTTGTCAGCGCGTCGTAACAATCTACCAGCCCGACCGTCTGGGCGTGTATGGGGATAGTGTCGCCCGTCAGCCCTTTGGGATATCCCCTGCCATCCCAGCGCTCGTGATGATAGAGGCAGATATCCATGGCATAACGCATGAATAGGCGGTCGCAGTTTTCCGCGTTTTTGTTAAGGTTCTCAAGTATTTCATATCCCTGCTGCGCATGGGTCTTCATGATATCGAATTCCTGTGCCGTCAGCGGGCCCGGCTTGTTTAAGATCGTCTCGGGGACGGCGGACTTGCCGATGTCATGCAGTGAAGCGGCCTCCGCGATCAGGAGAATATGGTTGTCGTCGATACCGTATTCGGGGTAACGCCTCACGACCTCCTCAAGGAGCGTCTGGGTAAAGAGCTGCATGCGCTTTATGTGCCGTCCAGATTCAAGGTTGTTATATTCCATCATAGATCTCAGACCATCCAAAATAGGCTGTTTGTACCGATGAAATTCCCTTTTTTGCAGCCTGATTATGTTGCCTAAAGCCTCCCTGCTCCTGCTGGCGTCGGTAATATTTTTTATCCGCTGCCGGAGAATATCGGCGGCAATCGGTTTTATCATCACATCGCAGATGCCGAAATCGAAGGCCATGAGCTTGAGTTCGACAGAATCTTTGTCTGCTATGACCATTGCCGGTATCTTTGCGGAAGCCGCGTATCGGGCGGCGTCTTTTGCAAAGGTGAAAAAATCTATTTCGTCTGCGGCCACCGCGAAAATTACCGCGGTAACGCCCTCACCCTCCGATTTAACGACAGAGAGCGCCTCGCCGCTGTTCGCCGCTTCAAGCGCCGTCCATTTATCCGGGGAGAGAATTTCTTTTATAGCGGCTCTTTCATCTTCGAGAGGGCTGATAATGAGGAGCTTATTTCTCATAGGCATCCTTTCTCCATTGTTTCGCGGCATAACCAGCACCGTGCTCAAACAGCGGCCGTGAAACGCAATGCGTCCCTATATGCCTCAGCATACAGGGACATTAAAAATATTTTTATTTATTATACTACTTACATTCGTATATTTGATGAAAAAAACGCTGACTAAAGTGGATGAAGTTACCGGCGGGGATGTTGTAAGCGCCGTTCTTCTTCACTGTTGCCGTCTTGGCCGTATTCAAATAAACGGAAAACTACAGCTCGATCTCTGTTTTAAAGGCAACGACCGCCTCGCCCATGATCCTTACCAAGGTGGGACGTCCTTCGGTAATTTTCACATTCACCCTCATGCCTCCGTCACGTTTGATCGCCTCTCCCTGTCGGATGGAAAATGAGAGTTCGTCTTCCGACTGCAGAGTCCTGCAGATGCTGAAGTGTACAAGGTAAATTCCCAGAGGGCCGTTGGCGTTGCCCGTGACCGGGTCCTCTGAGATACCGATGGCGGGCGCGAACATACGTCCGTGAACCAGCACGTCGTCCTCTGGATTCAATGTAAAAACATAATAACCGCCGCATCCGACATCGGCGCTGATCACGGCAAGCTCCCCCATGTCAGGTTTAAGTTCGTGCAGCCTGGATTCAGATTTTATTCCGACCATGATTTTGGGATGGCCCGCCGAGGCGACGGCGACTGGACAGTCCTCCCTTATCTCGTTTTCCTTTAAACCGAGCGCCGCGGCTATTCTTTTCACAATAGACGGCTCAAAAGGTGTGCCAACCTCCGGCGTTCCCTGGGTCATAATGATGGAGTAATCGCTATCCTCCCGTATGATATCCACGGGTAAAATGCCCGCCTTCGTCTTTTGCAGCACTTGGCCGGAGACCGCGACTCCCTCGATCGCTCTCACATAATGCGCCGCGACCGTCGCATGTCCGCAGAGCGGCACCTCTGTTGTCGGCGTAAAGAAGCGCACCTCCACATCGTAGTCCGGCGAGGCGGAAGAAAAAATAAACGCCGTTTCGGAATTGTTCATTTCACGCGCGATCCTCTGCATCTGTTCCTCCGTAAGGCCGTCGGCGTTAGGTACGACGCCGGCCGGATTTCCGTGGAATCTCTCCCTCGTAAATGAATCTATCTGATAAAGTCTGTACGTCTTCATGGTTCTCCTCCTCAGCTTCCACGTTGACTGGCTGCTTATTATCGCCAGTATTTTATTATAGCCTGAAATGCAGCAGGTAAAGGGTTTGGCACATCCTGAACGTATAGCAAACACATCAATAATGTTCAGAGGCGGTAAACAGCGGTCTTCTGCGGGTGGGAAGTAGATAAATTACGGTTTAGCTTTTGGCTTTGCCCTTAAAGGCGCCATCTTTTGAGGGAGCTGGCTCGGCGATGTTTTTCGCCGAGACTGAGGGAGAGTTGACCTTAGGTTCTCCCGCGGCTTTTGCCGCGGGCTCTGTTTGGCGCGGTTCCCGAGCCAAACAGAGTAACACTCCTTCCGTCAGCCGCCAAAAACAGGCGGCCGACACCTCTGATGTAACTACCAGCCGAATCGCACGAAATCAAAGATTTCGGCTCTCTGGCCGCCTCAGAGAGGGAGGCTGTAAGAAAAAATCGCCGTTTATCATCGATAGGGCCGAAGCTAAACCGTTATTTATATCCTTGCTGCCCCTGAACGAGGCCGACGCTCAGCGGAGTACTCCTGTAACACAAAAAGGTCCGTGTCTTGGAATATCCAAAACACGGACCTTATACAGCCGGAAATGTACCGGACGAAAGTCTGTTCTAACCGAGAGCCTCTTCCATCTTTGCCGCCGTCTTTGCTGAATAGCCGGCGATCTCTTCGAGGGCTTTCGCCATTCTCATGCGGCATTCCGCGGCGAAGACCTCGTCCTTTACTCCGGGAAGGTTGATGCGCACATTGTAGGAGGCCGCCTTGCCCGCCGCGTCGGCCAGCAGGGCCGCGCTGCCCGCGTCGCTGGCCGCGTTGGGATTACCGAAAGAGGCCGCCTCGCAGGCGAGCCGCGCCGCCACCGCGCAGGCTTCGAGGGTGCGCAGCGGTACGTCGGTGGCAGTTTTGGAGGCCTCGGCCATCGCCGCCCTGCGCGCCGCCTTCTGCTCGTCCGTATCTTTGGGCATCTTCATCGCCGCCATAAAGACGTTGAAGGATTCCGTATCCTCGTTCATCAGCTTGACAAACGAGGCGCGCAGGATCTCGCTCTCCTGGAATACCTTCTCCATCGCCGCCCAGTTGTCCTTATATTTTTCCTTGCCGACTGTGAGGTTACCCACCATCGAGGTGAGGCCGGAGGCCAGCGAGCCACAGAGCGCGGCTACGCTGCCGCCGCCGGGGGCCGGTGAGTTTGAGGCTAGTTCGTCTATGAATGCGCCGACTGTCATTTCTTCAAATTTCATCTTTTGTCACTCCTGTTATTTTAAGAGGAGACGGGCGATTTTTTCGCCCGCCTATTATGTCTTATAACCTAAATAATGTTATTTGTTGTTTTTGACGAGCTCAGTGAGGTACTCTTCATCGGCGATATATGGCAGCGTGATGTGTCCGTCGCTGCGCTTCGCGTTGAAGGTCTCCACGGTCTCGATGGCGTGGTCGTTGCGGGCCCAGGCGCGGCGCGCTACGCCGTTGATGACGTCCCAGCTCATCGACTCAAGGATGATGCGGTCGACTCTTTCGCTGCCGTCGAGCACAAGGCCGAAGCCGCCGTTTATCGATTTGCCGGTACCAACTCCGCCGCCGTTGTGGAGCGCGACGAGGCTCATGCCGCGCGCGCAGTTGCCCGCAAAGCAGTGGATCGCCATCTCTCCCATAACATTGCTGCCGTCTTTGATGTTCGAGGTCTCACGGAAGGGCGAGTCTGTCCCCGATACGTCGTGGTGGTCGCGTCCGAGCATCACGGGGCCTATCTCTCCGTTTCTCACCATCTCGTTGAATTTGAGGGCGATGCGCATTCTCCCCTCTTCATCCTGGTAGAGGATGCGGCACTGGGTGCCGACGACGAGCTGATTTTTCTCCGCGTCACGAATCCAGACCCAGTTGTCGTGGTCCTGGAAGCGGCGGCTCGGGTCGATGCAGTCCATCGCCGCCTTGTCGGTCTTCTTGAGGTCCTCGTGGTCGCGCGAGAGGCAGCACCAGCGGAAGGGGCCGTAGCCGTAGTCGAAGAGGAGCGGTCCCATGATGTCCTCGACGTACGAGGGGAAGATGAATCCTTCAAAGGTATTCTCGCCGTTCTTCGCGATCTCCTTCACGCCCGCGTCAAAGACTGCGCGCATAAAAGCGTTGCCGTAGTCGAAGAAGTAGGTCCCCTTCGCGGTGAGGGCCTTGATAAGCTCAAAGTGCTTCTTGAGCGTCTTGTCGACGAGGCGCTTGAATTCCTCTTTGTCTTCGGCGAGCAGGCGCGTCCTCTCTTCGAATGAGATACCCTGCGGGCAGTATCCGCCGTCGTAGACGGCATGGCAGGAGGTCTGGTCCGAAAGGAGCTCGACCTTCTTGTCGTTGTCGAGAGCGTACTGCAGGAGGTCGACAATGTTGCCCTCGTAGGCTATCGAGAGCGCTTTGCCCTCGGCCATCGCCTCTTCGGCCCACTTGAAGGCCTCGGCGAGGTCCGCCGTCCTCTTGCTGACCCAGCCCTGGCTGTGGCGCGTTTCAATACGCGAGGGGTCTACTTCGGCGATGATCGCCGCCGCTCCCGCGATCTCCGCCGCCTTCGGCTGAGCGCCGCTCATGCCGCCAAGGCCGGAGGAGATGAAGAGGTGTCCCGCGAGCCCCTTGCCTTCGGGAAGGTGGAACATCTTGCGGCCCGCGTTTAGCAGCGTGTTATATGTGCCGTGAACGATACCCTGCGGCCCGATATACATCCATCCGCCGGCAGTCATCTGTCCGTAATTCGCGACGCCGAGGGCCGTCGCGCGGCGGAAGTTCTCCGGATCGTCGAAGAGTCCGACCATCAGGCCGTTTGTAAGGATCACGCGCGGCGCGGAGGGATGCGAACGGAAGAGGCCGAGCGGGTGTCCCGACTGTACGACGAGCGTCTGGTCCTGCGTCACGATCTCAAGATACTTCTTGATAAGCTGATACTGCATCCAGTTCTGGCAGACCTGTCCCGTCTCGCCGTAGGTGACGAGCTCGTAGGGATAAAGGGCGACGTCGAAATCAAGATTGTTCTCGATCATCACCTGGAAGGCCTTGCCCTCGATGCAATTTCCCTTATATTCGCTGATGGGCTTTCCGTAGAGCCGTCCCTGAGGACGGAAACGGTAGCCGTAGATACGTCCGTGCTCCTTATACTCCTCGAGGAACTCGGGGGCGATCTCTTTATGATACTTCTCGGGGATATAACGGAGAGCGTTCTTTAGGGCAAGCACCATCTCTTTTTCGTTGAGTACCTGTCCGCGGTTGGGGGCCCTTCTTATTCCCGGTTCAAACTCGGGCTTTGGGGGAAGTCCGTTCGGAAATTCCAGTCTCAGTTCCAGCGCCTTACCTGATGCGTCATGCATATCTGTCAGCTCCATTCTTTTTATTGATATTTCACAAAATTATTCCTTGACGTAAATGATTTTCAGACTATACTTATTGTAGCGCAAAGATTTAGGATTGAAAAGTATTAAAGTGCGAAAGCGTCATATTTTCATCAAATTTTCAAAAGTTTTATTCATTACTGGTAATTATAACACAAAATGGAAGATATTTGAGACAAAAATTAATTTTCTGAGGAGGAGTTTGACAATGACAACAGTACATCTGGACGGAAAATCGCTGACCCTGCAGGACGTTGTGAACGTTGCCCGTAAAGGCTACAAGGTGGAGATTGCGCCCGAGGCCAAGGAACAGATTAAAGAATGCGCGGCATCCGTAAGCGAATGGGTGAAGGAGGGCCGCGTCGTCTACGGCATCACCACCGGCTTCGGAGACCTTGCATCGGTGGTCATCCCCCGCGATAAGGGCCGTCAGCTCCAGGAGAACCTTCTTCTGAGCCACGCCTGCGGCTACGGCGAGCCGTACCCCGAAGACGTTGTCCGCGCCATCATGCTTCTCCGCATCAATACGCTCACCCGCGGCTTCTCGGGCATCAGCCTTGAGACGCTGCAGCAGATGGTCGACTATCTGAACCTCGGCATCCATCCCGTCGTCCCCACCCAGGGCTCCGTTGGCGCAAGCGGCGACCTCTGCCCCCTCTCTCATGTGGCGATCTCGCTTATCGGCCATGGCGAAGTGGTCTACAAAGGACAGAAGATGTCCGCCTCCGAGGCGCTCGCCAAGGTCGGCATGAAGCCCGTCGAGCTTCAGCCGAAAGAGGGGCTCGCCCTTAACAACGGCACGACGGTCATGAACGCCGTGGCGGCTCTCTGCATCGTCGACGCAATGAATATGATGAAGAACGCCGACGTCGCCGCTTCTATGTCGGCCGAGGCGCTCCACGCCGTCCCCTACGCCTTTGACAGGCGCACTCACGACCTCCGCCCGCAGGTGGGACAGGGCGTCGTTGCGGAAAATATCCGCCGCCTCATCGAGGGCAGCGAGATAATAGAGGCCTTCAAGAAGGACCGCGTACAGGACGCCTATTCGCTGCGCTGCCTGCCGCAGGTACACGGCGCGAGCCGCGACGCTATCGGTTATGTGAAGGAAAAGGTCGAAATAGAGATCAACTCCGTTACCGACAACCCCATCATCTTCCATAAGGACGGCGACGCGATCAGCGGCGGCAACTTCCACGGACAGCCGATGGCGATGGCGATGGACTTCTTCGGTATCGCCGCCGCCGAGTTCGCCAGTATCTCCGAGCGCCGCGTCGCGCGCCTCGTGGACCACAAGCTCTCCGACCTGCCCCCCTTCCTCGTCTCCGACAGCGGCGTCAACAGCGGCTTTATGATCCCGCAGTACACGGCGGCGGCGATCGTATCGGAGAACAAGGTCCTCGCCCACCCCTCCGTCGTCGACTCGATTCCGACCTCCGCGAACCAGGAAGACCATGTCTCGATGGGCGGATACAGCGCTCGCAAGGGCCGCCAGATCCTCGACAACACCAACCGCGTCATTGCCGTCGAGATGGTGAACGCCGCGCAGGGCATGGATTTCCGCGCTCCTCTGAAGCCCGGCAAGGGCTCCGGGGCGGCCTTCAAGGAATTCCGCAAGCACGTTCCCTTCTATGATAAGGACCAGTTCATGCAGCCTCTGCTTCTGAAGTCGCTGGAGCTGGTGGAAAACGGCACGGTTGTCAAGGCAGTGGAAGAGGCCATCGGCGAACTTAAGTAAGCGTTTTTAAATAATCGCGTTATGAATCCGGCGCCCTTCAATCCACGGTATTTTATTGACGTTTTATTGACGTCCCGCAGATTGTTCGGCGCCGGCTCGTATCTCCGCCGCTTGACACATACGAGCGGCTGGCGGTAAATTAAACTCAGCCGGGAGTCGGCGGCGTCAATAAAAATCTGAAAGGCAGGAATCAGTTATGGCAATGCAGTTGATCGAATGTGTACCAAACTTCAGCGAAGGCAGAAGACAGGATGTAATAGATGAAATAGTGAATTGTTTTAAGGGCAAACGCGGGGTCTATCTCCTCGATCACCGCGCTGACGAAGACCATAACCGTCTCGTCGTTAGCCTTGTCGGCGTTCCCGCGCCGATCCAGGAAGCGCTTCTTGAGGCGGCGAAGGTCGCGCTGAAGCACATCGACATGAACGCCCACCAGGGCGGCCATCCGCGCATCGGCGCCGTAGACGTCGTGCCCTTCACCCCGATCAAGGGTATCACGATGGAAGAATGCATCAAGCTCGCGCACGACTTTGGCGAGCGTTACTATAAAGAGACCGGTATTCCAGTGTACTTCTACGAAGACGCCGCGAAGCGCCCCGAGAGGAAGCGCCTTGAAGTCATCCGCAAAGGCCAGTACGAGGTGCTTAAGGACGAGGCTAAGACCAACCCCGACCGCAAGCCCGACGTCGGCGAAGCCTGCCTCCACCCCACCGCGGGAGCGACCGTTATCGGCGCGCGTAAGTTCCTTGTCGCCTTCAACGTCAACCTCGACACCGCCGACGTAAACGTCGCGAAGAAGATCGCCAACACCGTGCGCGCTTCATCGGGCGGATTCTGCCACGTGAAGGGCATCGGCCTCGCGCTTGAGGAGCGCGGCATCACCCAGGTCAGCATGAACCTCGTCGACTACGAAAAGAACTCGCTCTACCGTGTGCTTGAGATGATCCGCATGGAGGCGAAACGCTGGGGCGTACAGGTCATCGAGACCGAGGTCTACGGTATGATTCCCGTGAACGCGATACTTGAAAGCGCCGCCTACTATCTCCAGATCGCGGACTTCGACCCCGCGCAGGTGCTTGAGCTTCAGCTTCTCGACCTGATGGGCGAAAAGGCGGAATAATGAAAAAGCTATATCGGAACATGCGCATATTCACTCCCGTTGACGGCGGTAAGCCTCTTGCGGGAGCTGAACAGGCGAAAATCTCCGAGATAAAGAAGGGCGCGATGCTCGTCGCCGACGGCCTCATCGAAAAGATCGGGGCCGAAGAAGAGGTGACGAAGGGTCTCGATCGTTCGCAGCTCTGCTTTGAAAAAGACTTCGGCGGCGCCTGCGTCATTCCCGGCTTCGTCGACCCACACACCCACCTCTGCTTTGCGAAACGCCGCGAAGACGAGTTTGGAATGCGCCTTGCCGGGCTGCCCTACCTTGAGATACTCAAGCGCGGCGGCGGCATACTCTCCTCCGTCAACGCCGTAAAGGGCGCGACGGAAGAGCAGCTCTTCGCAACGACGAAGAAGCTCGCCCTTTCGGCGCTCGCCAAGGGTACGACGACGATCGAGATCAAGAGCGGCTATGGGCTGAGCCTCGACCTGGAGCTTAAGATGCTCGAAGTTATCCGCCGCGTCAGCTTTGAGACGCCGCTTGACGTGGTCCCCACCTTCATGGGCGCTCACGCCGTGCCGCAGGAGTGGAAGAACGAGGCCGACCGTTTTGTCGACGAGATACTCATCGGCGAGATGCTGCCGAAGATAAAGGCCCAGGGCATCGCCGAGTTCTGTGACGTCTTCTGCGAAGAGGGAGTATTTTCCGTCAATCAGAGCCGCAGGCTGCTGAAGGCGGCGAAGGCGATGGGCTTTGACACGAAGATTCACGCCGACGAAGTCCACGACCTCGGCGGCGCGGGGCTCGCGGCGGAGCTGGCGACCCGTTCCGCGGAGCACCTTCTCGCGGCGAGCGAGGATAACCTGTGCGCGATGGGCAAGGCCGGTTCTATCGCCGTGCTGCTGCCGGCGACGGCCTACAGCCTTAAGAAGCCCTACGCGCAGGGACGGCAGATGATAGACTGGGGCGTGCCCGTGGCGATGGCCACCGACTGCAACCCCGGCTCCTGCTTCTGTGAGTCTGTTCCCTTCATCTTCGGACTCGGCGTGATGAATATGGACCTTACGGTGGAAGAGGCCCTCACCGCGACGACGCTCAACGCCGCCTACGCGATAAACCGCGCGAAAAAGCTGGGCAGCCTTGAGGCCGGAAAACAGGCGGACTTCGTCGTCCTCGACGGCGAGACGCCGACGACACTCGCCTATCACGCCGGTTCGACCTCCGTCGAAGAGGTCTACAAGCTCGGGGAAAAGGTCGCCTAAACATAAGTAAGAGTTTATAAAGAGATACTTGAGAGCGGGGCCCTTAGGGGTTCCGCTCTTTTTGTATGGCGCGTATAAACGCCGATCTCCCTGGCAGAAAAAAGAGATAAATAGCGGTTTAGCTTTGTTTTGCCACCCCGGGCTTGACCCGGGGGCCAGCGGCTTGTGATTTTGTTTTTGCCTTACGAGACGCGGAAAAATAGGGCAACGACACTAGACACCGGCTCGGAGGCCGGTGTGACAAAAAAGGGCAAATGGCAGCTTCGTCTTGATAGGCCAAAAGCTAAATTGCAATTTATCTCTCTCCATCTGCGCGAGGCGCTCCACGTTGAATAAAAGTATTGAAAACGGCCCTGCCAATTGCGATAATTCCGGCAATTTTCCACGGAGCCGGATTGACAAAGATATCCTACGGGCGCAAACTTAGACGGAGAATAGAAAAACGGAGGCCTATAGATGAGAAAACTTTCCTATCCGCTGATCTTCGCCCTGTTCCTGCTGGTCGTCTCTGCGCGCGCCGAGGCTGCTTTGAGTATCAACGTTCTTGGCGGCGTCATTCAGAACCTCTCCGCTGACTGCTATAGCTATATACCGAATCACCAGACAGCGCTGACGGAGGAATTTATCGGCAAAGTGAACCCCGCCGTGCGTGGACGTATTGGTATTGCCGCCGACGGCAACGCCCGTCTGGTGATACGCGTACAGTCGCCGCGGCCGGAGGATATTACGCTCACCGCGAATCTGCCGCCGGGCGCGGCCCTGGAAAATATAAAGAGAACCGCCTTCGGCAGCAGGCTGACCGTTAAAATGGAACCGGTCGGCGCGGCTGGCAGGTATCAGGGCAGCGCTGTGTTCACCGCCCCCGAGGAATGGCCGGGGGACGATACGCAGGAGTTCTTCCCTATCACCGTCACCGCCTCCCAAGGTGACGAAAGCCTCTCCAAAGAGATAAAGATATACCGCGCCCCCGTGGTGCTCGTCCACGGACTCTGGTCGGACGGCGAGACATTCGGAGACATTAACGACGAACAAACGGTCGCTGGGGCCCTATTTGCCAAAGGAGCGCACCACGGATATTTTGAATATCCGGGCGATCAGGGGCCCTCGGAGGTACTGCCGCAAAGCGCCGATATCTTCTGCCGCGCCGTCGAAAATATGATCCGCGACCTGCGCATGAAGAAGATCGAGGCGACGCGCGTTGATTTGGTCGGACACAGCATGGGCGGCCTGATGGCGCGAAAATTCTTTCTCAACAGATACTACCGGAACAACCAGAATTACAACCAGGGGGCGGTACGCCGCATAGTCATGCTCGCGACGCCGAATACCGGCTCCGGCATCGCCTCCTACGTAACGGAGGACGTTCTCTGGCTGCACGACGATACGATCGCGACCTCTCCCGACTACCGGGAAAAGATGGAACAGGTCTTTGAGATAATGGGCAGGGCGGGGATGAACGTCAGAGGGAGCGCCATAAAGGACCTGGCGCTGAACAGCTCTGAGCTGCGCCTGCTCAACGACAATCTCCCCGCCGGACTGCCGCTCTACCGGATCGCCGGCGATACCGGCGAGGCGCTTGTTATGCCGGGGGCGGTCAGCAAGATTATAGAGGGAATAATCGCCCCCTACACGCACGAGAAAATATATAACGATATCCCCGCACTCTTTGACGGATATAACAATAACGGCGGCAGACCCAGATTCGAGCCGGAGGACTCCGATTGTCTGGTGGGCCTCTCCAGCGCCCTCTGGGATGGCGTTATGAGCCGTGATAAGTCGGAGATCATCAAAGACCGCCAACACATGGGTATGGGCGCGGATGCCACGGTAGCGTCAAGGGTCGCCGCCCTGCTCTGCGGTCCCGTCTCCGCCTTTGAACCGATACCGCAGAGGTCGCAGCTGCGCTTCCCGGAGCAGTCCTCTCCATCGGCGGTGAAAGGGAACGTCGGAGCCATGCTCTCCAGCCTCTCCGACGCTGAATTTACGCAGAAGCTCGGCGAGCTTGAGTCGCTTTTGGAAAACCGGAATACGAAGGCCGAGGGGCCGGTATTTGGAAAGCTGACAGGGCTCTCATGTTATCCTGAGTCGCCCGTTCTCATAAGCGCCGGTACGACGCGCCGTCTGTCAATAAGTGGGAGCTATTCCACGGGAAAGACGAAGAATGTCTCGCACAAAAAAGACGGGACCAAATACGAGGTGGCGGATGCCTCCGTGGCGCTTGTGGATGAGGACGGCATGCTGACGGCTCTGAAGCCTGGCCGCACGACATTGACCGTGAAAAACGGCAGTATCTCGGCCACGGCGGATATCTTTGTCATCCCCTTCGCGGTGGTTGCCGCCGATGATAAGGTGGACCCCGACAATCCTCCCGTCGACCCGGCGGATGAGATCAGCCCGGACACGCCGCGCGGCTCATCTTCCAGCGGCTGTAATACGGGCGCGGGTCTGGTACTGCTGCTGCTTCCGGTTCTGGCTTTTATCATTAAAAAGAGCTAAAAGAATAATAATAAAAATCCCGCGCCGCCCCATTACCATATGGCGGCGCGGGATTTTTTATCGGTTAAATTCGCGCTAAATTGGTCATAAATGAGCTTAAAGGGAGATATTAGATACAGCGGAGCATAGCTGCCCTATACTGATAACATCCAGTATTATAGAAAAGGAAGTGGTATGAGAATGTCGCTCAGCTATATCGATGGTAAATACGCGCCGGTTTCCGAATGCCGTCTCCCCGTCACCGACATGGCTATCCAGCGCGGCGTCGCGGTCTTTGAGGCGATACGCATCTATGACGGCAAATTATTTGGCATGGATATGCACCTGGAACGCTTCGCGGAGAGCGCGCGGCGGACGGGTATCTCTGCCGAAAAAATATTTCCCCAGCTGCCGGAGGTTATAGAGTGTGGGGTAAAGATGGAGTGCTGCCCCGCTGAGGGGCTCGTACGCCCCTACATAACTGGCGGGGATATAAATAACAAGGGCTCCTTTCCCGAGCCGCGCTTCTTTGTCCTTTTCGGCGGGATAAACAAGACCCCGGACGAGGAACGGAGACGGGGCGCGGTGCTCGAACCAAACCGCATGGAGCGTCCCTATCCGCTCTGCAAAAGTATCAATTACCTTTTCGCCCTCATACCGCTCGGCGGCGATAAGGTTAACCACGAGTCGCTCTATATGCCGGATGGTGAGATCACCGAGGCGATGACTAATAACTTCTTCCTCTGCAAGGATGGAAAGATCGTCACTGCGCCCGTGGGCAGGGTGCTTGACGGAGTAACGCGCAGTGTCGTGCTCACGCTCGCGCGGGAGAACGGTTTCTCCATCGAGGAGCGCTGTCCGCGCGAAGAGGAGCTGGCACAGGCCGACGAGGCCTTCATCACCGGCACCGTCAACGAAGTGCTCTCGGTCGTGCGCGTGGGCGATACCATGATCGGCTCCGGCCGCCCCGGTCCCGTCGCGGCGCACCTATACAGGCTCTTTCTCGCAAATATGGGGCGCTGGCTCAGCGCATAGAGGATAAAATAAAAGATAACTGATCTGAAAAAACGGGAGGCGGATATTTTCGCTCTCCCGTTTTTAATGTTTTCGCCTGCCGCACGGCGAAATTCGTAAGATATACCTTATGCGGACAAACGCATCAATAACAGGCGGAGCCGATAAATCGGGTGGCGAATAGATAAACAGCGATTTACCAAAGATTTTGGCGCCATCTCAGAGGGAGCTCCCCGCGATGAACAGCATCCCGAAAATCGGACAGCCAAATAAAGCC
>ERZ1673695.140-NODE-140-length-128197-cov-12.741662_pt1 | contig 128197 bp, 135 predicted proteins | sample MGYA00580225_ERZ1673695 | MGnify/ENA primary metagenome ERZ1673695 (study PRJEB41218, sample SAMN15661739) | gut metagenome | host: Homo sapiens | place: Canada: London | collected 2015-08-20/2019-03-30 | study: EMG produced TPA metagenomics assembly of... | reverse complement strand
GGGCTGGATTTACGTATTTTTTGTTACTTTATCTAGTTACGGCCAAAGTCGAGAATGAGGAGGGCTTATCCCTCCTCATCTCTTTTCCCTTTTTACAGCCTGTGTTCCGTATTTTGCCCGCGGACTACAGCCGCATCTCCGGTTTTACCGGCCTTGCGAAGAGCTCCTTCAGCAGCTCGTGGGGATCCTCATCCTTGTAGAGCACGCGGTAAACCGCGTCGGCGAGGGGCATCTCGACGTCAAATTTTTTGCTATTTTCGACGACGGCGCGTACCGTGTAGGCTCCCTCGGCGACCTGTCCCAGCTCCTCTACCGCCTCGTCCATGCTCATGCCGCTGCCGACGGCGAGGCCGAGACGGAAGTTGCGCGAATGCATACTGTAGCAGGTGACCATGAGGTCGCCGACGCCCGCGAGTCCCGAGAGCGTGAGCGGCGAAGCGCCGAGCTTCGCACCGAAGCGCATTATCTCGGCCAGTCCGCGCGAGGCGAGCGCCGCGAGGGCGTTGTCGCCGAGCTGGAGGGCCTTTGAGATGCCGGCCGCGATCGCGTATATATTCTTAGTCGCGCCGCCGACCTCCAGGCCGATAACGTCCGTGCTCGTATAGACGCGGAAATTCCCGCCGTTGAGCAGCTCCTGCCATGACCTGGCCTCAGCCTCGTCTTTGGAGGCGAGAGCGACGGTCGTCGGGCAGTCGATGAGCACCTCTTCCGCGTGGCTCGGTCCGGAGAGCGCGGAATAGACCATATTGGGGCACAGCTCCTCGTGTACCTTATGGAGCAGACTGCCCGTCGATATCTCGATGCCCTTTGCCAGGTTCAGCATATGTCCCGGCGCGGGGGAGAGCGCCGCTATCTTGCCGCAGACCTCCCGTTCAAACTGTGTCGGTATCGCCATTATATACCGGTCGGAGAAGTCAAGGGCCTCCCGCAGGTCGATGGTCGCCGCGATCTTATCCGGCAGCGCCGTGTCGAAGAAACAGAAATTATTCCTATGTTCCCTGTTCATAATCTCCGCCTGCTCGGCGTCGATCGTCCACATCTTTACATTATGGCCAAGGGAGGTCAGGTGTACCGCCATGGCGGTACCGAAGCTGCCCGCGCCAAGAATCGTCGTGTTCAATATCGTTCCTCCGTTCAATGTTCTCTTACTGCATCTTTCGTGCATTTTGCTATTATAGCTCTTTTTCCCGTAAAACGACCCTGCCGGCGGCGCTGTAAATATTAAAAGCGCCGCCGCGCGCGAAACCGATCATCGTGATGTTAGCCGTGCGCGCCGCGGCTACGGCGTCGGCCGTGGGGGCGGAGACGCTCGCGATGAAGGGAATACCGGCGCTGACGGCCTTTTGGACCATGTCCTCCGGCATGCGCCCCGAGATAAAAAGCAGCGACGAACCAGCATCGATGCCGCTGCTCAGAAGCCAGCCGACGGCCTTGTCCACCGCGTTGTGGCGGCTGATATCCTCGGCGGAAAAGAGCGTCTCTCCCCGTACGGAGGAGAGCAGCGCCACGTGGAGGCAGCCAGTGCGACGGTAGAGCTCCGCCTCCGCGAGCTCGGCGATCTTCTGTCGCACGATAGACGCGCCGACGCTCCACTCCATTGGCAGCGGCCTGGAATCGGTCTCGGGCGGCCTTCTTTTGAGAGTGACATCCACCCGGCATCCGCTGGACGAGATTTTTTCGATATCGCCATAAGATGATATTAGGCCGCGGCAGCGCATATTTCCCGCCGCCCACAGCTCTTCGCCACCGGCGGAGATCACCGCGGAGCCGTCATATCTCCCGTCTATATAAAGGGATACCGCCCTCTCCGAGAGCAGCTCGTCATCCGCGGCGAGCGGTTCATCCGCGGAATTGACCCTGATTATCTCTATCTTTCTGATCGGACCCTCCATTTCGACGCCCTCCTCTCTTTTTGTAGTATAATACACCCCATGGAAAATAAAAGATTCTTTACCACGCACAGAATAGCGCTCTCCGCCCTGATCGCCGCCCTCTATACGGGAATCACCTTCGTCTTGGCGCCGATATCATTCGGCCCCGTCCAGTTTAGGGTCTCCGAGGCGCTGACGCTGCTGCCCTTCTGTCTGCCGGAGGCGGTTCCGGGCCTCTTTATCGGCTGCCTGGTCTCAAATATGCTCGGCGGCTTCGGACTGACCGATATCGTCCTCGGCAGCGCGGCGACCCTTGCCGCCGCTTGGATGACGGCGAAAATGCCGAACGTTTGGCTCGCGGCCCTGCCGCCGGTCGTCGTCAACGCCGTTGTCGTTGGCGCCTATATCGCCGTGCTCTCCGCCACGCCGATGCTCCTCTCCATGCTCTACATAGGCGTTAGCCAGGCGGTCATCTGCTACGCGATCGGCATACCCTTGATCTTATACATCAAACGCTCCAAAATCCTTGAAAAATACCGCTGAAACGGACGATAACCCCTCTTATTTACCGTAAATTCATCTATTTTTGACCTAATATTGTCAGAATATTGTGTTATAATTATCTTGTCCAAAGAGTTAGGATGATGTTTTTCAGATCCTATACGCCCGTGCCGCCGGTTTAGATGGAGTCCCCCGCGAGAGGGGATATCTCTGGTTCCTGTAATAAAACGCAGTTTGCCTTTTTTGACGGCGCGCATAATCGGCGGTTTCCCAAAAACGGAGCGAAGGTAAAACAAGGAGGCGATAGTAATGGCTGTCAGTATGAAGACTGAGTACATCAATGTCCCCGGAGGGTTCATCAGCCTTAACATCTATGGTGCGGAGAATAGCCAAAATATTCCCGTCCTCTATATCCACGGAGGGCCGGGGGGCAACATTGAATCCTTCCGGCCAATGGCGGAGATGCTTGCCGAGGACCGCACGGTTTATCTCTACAACCAGCTGGGCTGTGACGAACGTTCGCATACGGGAGAGGAATCCCTGTGGACGCCCGAGCGGTATATAGAGTCGCTGGGCAGCCTAATCGCCGCCATTGGAGCTCCCAAGCTCCACCTTATCGGACGTTCATGGGGCGCCTACCTCGCCGCCGAGCATGTGCTGCGCGTCAGCCCCTCGCCTGTAATATCCATCACGATGATAAGTCCGCTTATCAGCACTAAAATCTGGATCGCCGACGCGAAGCAGCGCCTCGCCGAGCTTGGGGGAGACTATCTCGAGGCGGTGGAGCAGTGCGAGAGGGAGCATCATTTCGACGGGCGCTACTACCAGGACATAATCAAAAAATACAACGATAACTTCCGCTACCGCCTCTCGACCGTCAACCGCGCGGGCCACCGGGCGACGCCGCTCAAGCCGAAGACGGCCTCCGGCATGAGGGTCTACCGCCACATGTGGGGCCCCAGCGAATTCACCTGCGAGGGTATCCTGAAAGATATCGACATCACCGATAAACTGCACAATATCAAGATCGCGGTGCTGCTGATATGCGGAGAGTTCGACCAGGTTCGCCAGCAGAGCTGCGAATACTACCGCTCGCTGATACCTGGTTCACGCATGGCCGTCATCCCCGACGCCTCCCAGACCTCATATCTCGAGCAGCCGCACATCTTCTATTGGACGCTGCGTAACTTCTACGAGTGTTTCTAGCGCGGAACATTAAACGGCCCGGTTACGGTAACCGGCAAAATTAAATAAAGAGGAGCCCGGCGCACAAATTTTGCGGCGGGCTCCTCTGCATGTTGTTATAGCTGAGGTTTTGTACTTAGGCGGCTTTTTTCATGTTCCTGACCGTCGTCACGATCATGAAGAGGATCAGCATGATGCCGACGTAGCCGTTGATGCCGTAGATGATATTGACGATGCGCTGAAAGGGGAGCAGCAGGCCGACGACGCACCCGGAGACGGCGAGTCCGACCGTAAGCAGATAAAATTTGCGTGTCTTCTCCTGCGAGAAGCGGGCCGAGACGGACCAGAGAAGCGGCACGGAGGTGGTGTAGATGCCGCCCATGATGATGAGGGAGAAGACGGTGGCGATCGGCGGATAAATCCTCTCCGCGAGAATAAGCGAGGGGATATCCGTCATCGCGACGGCGTCGAGGTTGGCGAGCAGGCCGAGCATCATAATGATGATCCCGACGACAAAGCCGGTCGCGCCGAGCGTCGTGCCGATGACGGCCTCCTTCGCGGAGTTCGCCTTCTGTCCCATCGCCGCGAGAAAGGCGGCGAGCCAGAGCATAGAGAAGCCCACATAGGACATGCCGGAGGTGAACCAGTTTGTGCCGACCTTCGTCATCTCGACCTCCGCGGCCTCTATCATCTGCGCTCCACGGGCGATGCCCTCGGGATTTTTGAAAATGGCGGCCAGGCCGATGCCGATCGCGAACAGGACGATCGCGGGGCCGATAGTCCCGATAACGTCGACGATCCTGCCAAGGCCAAAGGTGACGGTGAAGGCGGAGACGAAGGCCATCCCGATACAGCCGACGAATGTCGGCAGTCCGTAGTACTGCGCGAGGGTCGCGCCGGCGCCGGCCACCATGACGATGTATGACATATAGAGAAAGGCGATGGCGAAATAGTCATAGAAGCCGCCGATATACTTACCGCAGTAATATCTGTAAATGTCGTTGGTATTTGAGAAACGCTCGCGAAAGCCGGTGACGATGAAATCCCCGCCGACATAGACGAGGCAGACGAGGGTGAAGAGCCCCGCCAGCAGCCCCTTCATGCCATAGGCTGTGAAATATTGGAGTATCTCCTGTCCCGTTGCGAAACCGGAACCGATAAGAAAGGCGATAAACGCTCCCGCGAACTTAATTACATTGGACCAACTGACCTTTTCTCTATTCATATCAACACCACTGTCCCTTCAAGACTTAAGTTAAATTTTTCACAACGATGGTTACTAAAAAAATTGGGAAAAACCCTCCCATTACAGAATCATCGAATATTTTGCAGTTTAAGCGTATAAAGTTAAACCGTTGATTCAGAGCTATATGTCATTTATTATATATTTAGCGATTCACCCATCTTTATTAAGTTTTTTACCTGCAATGGCGTATATTATAAATGATAAAGGCAAAAAAGTCTTTGTGTTTTAATGTTCAAACGACTAAAAATTTTTCTTTTAGCTGTGCCGGCACACAAAAAGGCGGGAAGAGCATCGCTCCTCCCGCCTTTTTACATTTTTTAGATATATCAGCGGTTACTTCTGCTTTGCGAGTTTTTTCGTTATGCCGCAGGTCTTGGCGAGCATGAAGAAGATCAGGAGGATGCCGACGTAGCCGTTTACTCCGTAGATAACGTTGACGATCTTACGGAAGGGCAGCTCGAGGGCGACGAAACAGGCGACCACCGCGAGTCCGGCTGTGAGCCCGTAAAACTTTGTCGTCTTTTCCTGCGCGAATCTCGCCGAGACCGACCAGAGAAGGGGGACGGCCGTCGTGTAGATACCGGCGATGATTATGACCGAGAAGACCGTGGCAAGGGGCGGCCAAATCTTTTCAGCGATGATGAGCGAAGGGATGTCTGAGGTATAGAGATCCTGCAGGCTTGAGAGAAGACCGAGCATGAGGATGATCGCGCCTAACACGAAACCAAGTGCGCCCAGCGTGGTGCCGATGACGGCCTCTTTCTTGCTGTTGGCTTTCGTGCCCATTGCCGCGAGGAAGGCCGCGAGCCAGAGCATGCAGAAGCCTACGTATGAGGTACCCGACATGAACCAGTTGCTGCCGACCCTTGTGATATCAAGCTCTCCCGAGGCGATCAGCCGCGCGCCCTCGGCGATGCCGCCTGGGTTTGTGACGATGGCCGCGAGTCCGACGCCGATGGCGATAATGACGATCAGGGGGCCGATAGAGCCGATGACGTCAACTATTTTGCCGAGGCCGAAGACGACGGTTCCCACTGAGAGGACCATCATGAGGATGGCGCCGACGACCGGCGAAAGGTGATAATACTGGTTGACCGTCGCGCCGGCGCCGCCGAGCATGACGATATACGACATGTAGATGAAGGCGATCGAGAAATAGTCGTAAAAGCCTCCGATGTACTTGCCGCAGTAGTAACGGTAAATGTCATTCGTGTTTTGAAAATGCTCGTTGAAACCCGCGACGATAAAATCCCCGCCGACGTAGACGAAACAGATAAGAACGAAGAGTCCGACCAAGAAGCCCTCGTAACCATAAGCGGCGAAATACTGGAAAACTTCCTGCCCTGTTGCGAAACCGGCGCCGATCAAGAACGCGATAAACGCACCCGCGAACTTTACCACATTGAGCCAGCTAACTTTGTTCCCACTCATAAGATAGCACGACCTTTCCGTAATGTGAAATTTCTAACATCTGCACCATATCATAATTTTAGTCACTAGTAAAAAGGTAAATGGTTATTTAAAAAATTTTTATTCATCCCAACAATTATAGCGCCCCTTTCACAACTAAAAATTTATGCTTAAAAATAAATGGAAATTTTAGGTTTTTTAACGCCTGCCGGCAGAGACTCACCCTCTGTCTTCGGGATGGGGATGTAAAAGGGGATATTTTGTTATTCATATGTCATAATAATAGACCGACAATTGACAGACAGACTAATATAGAAAATTTAATAATGTTCCAGCCATGTGGCGGGAACATTATTGTTAAAGAGGCGTACATGGGAAAATATTTCTAGGAAAGAACAACTAACTATCTCCTTTGACAGGAAACGGAAAAGGCTGTGTCCAATTTTTGTTGACAGTACAGTTTTATCATCCAAGATATCACACCAGAATTCAGGTGAATCCGCCCTTATCTCACATATACATATGATTGCCCCAATTCCTCATAATAATATCCCGTAAGTCTCCCTCTCCCAGAATCTCTTTTTTATTTTTCGGCATGTAGGGAAATTCGCGGCATACCACGTCGTCCAGTTCTTTCGGGGTGAAGGAGTATCCCAGCGCAAGTATGGCGGACCTGCGTTCTTCTGTGGGCAGTGCTGCCGCAGCGAGGCATTGTTTGCGTATGATTTGATCTTCTGTCAGGTCGCGGAGGAATTGTTCTGCATTTTTTTTGTGCATTTTATCTCGCTCCTGTTTTTCAAGTGTGTGTACCCGCCGTCCCCAAATGTGTTTTGGGAACGGCGGTTTTTTGCTGCCGCGCGAAGACAGAGGTTCGATCTTTTCGCGCGGCATGTCAGTGTGATTTTATTTTTTTGTTTTTTTACAGGCTGCGATAGCTATGAAAATAGCGGGTATGAGTATGGTCCACGGCATGGCGCTGCATCCGCCGCCTCCGCCTGAATCTCCGCCACCGCTCTGCGGTTTTTTGACTGTTATTTCGCATTTGGCGTATCTTCCGTCAGAGGCGGTGAAGGTTACAGTGGCTTTTCCCTCTTTGACGCCGGTAACTGTGGCTTTTAAAGGGTTCTGCATGTCTTGCGCCACGGTTATTGTTCCCGTATCGCTTACGCTCCAGGGCTTGCCAGCTATTTTCGTTATGTCGGCGCTGGCGGTCAGGGCGACGCTGGTGGAGGTGTATATTTCGACGTATTGTTTGTCGAGCGTTACCTCTTTTTCTCCCGGCGTTGTCTTTTTTGCCGCGAGGGTTATAGTGGTCTGATATTTTGTGTTTTTCTCACCGTCCTGGAAGATTATGTAGTTGTTTTGTCTTGTGCCGCCCTCTTCTTTTGCCTCCAATCTCTGCAGGTATGGCAGCCCTTTGCCTCCTTCAGGGTGTTTTGTTTTTCCTTCCATGTCAAATACGAGGAGGCGGAGGTTTATTGTGTAGCTGCCTTCCGGAGTTTTTGTTATTGTTATGTATTTCGAGCCGTCCGCATTTTCTTTTGCCACGTCAAGCAGGTTTTTGGCCGTTGTGACGGGACTGCCCGTTCCGTCTGTCGTCTGGATCAGGACGAAGGGGTTTATTTTGTCAAGTAACGTTTCGGGACGGTCTGGGTCTATGGCTGTTTTTATCTCTTCCGGTATTTGGTCTGCGCTTATAGTGAGATTTGCCTGCAGGGGCAGGTATTTGCCGTTATCTGAGGCATCTTGACTCGTTACGCTCCAGCTTTTTGATACGCCTTTGTCTCCGCTTATTAGCGTGACGTCGGCGGAGGTGATTTCCCAGTATTTAGCGACGGCGTTTAGTATGTCGGCGCTATCTGTATGGAGAGGCGTCACATCTACGTCCGCGCTTTGTACTGTCAGGGCGTCTGCGCTGGTCGTTATTCCTTCTGGCAGGAGGTCGCCTGGGGCATTTTTGAGGTCGGTCAAGGCCTTTTCAATGGCCGTGTGTTCTTTGGTGTCTTTTTCCGCCTCTATTATACCGGAGCCGGCCTGGTCGAGTTTGCCGTTTTCCGGTACTTTGCCGCCGTTTTTACCGGTCACTGTGAAGAAGGCGGCCTGTGTGACGGTTTGACCGGAGATGGTTCCGGTCATTGTTGCCTGGATTATGGCGGTGCCTGGCGCTTCGGCTGTGAATGTTGCTGTGGTTCCGTTCTGCGCGGTGGACGCCAGGGTTCCTGTTGCCGTGCTTCCCGTGGCGAGGCTCCATGACGGGGTGGTGAAGGTTTCAGCCGTGCCATGCGTACTCAGGGTCAGGTGTGACTTTTCCCCCTTGCCAAGGTTCTGTCTGTCGGCGGTGAGGCGGAAGTCTTCATGAGATATGGCTTTCACGATTGTGATCTCTACGGTTTTTTCCACGTTCAGACCGCTGCGCAGGCCGGTGAGCTTCGCCGTTATTGTCGCGGTTCCGGCGGCTTTAGCGGCTGCAATAGCCGTCCTCTTGTCGCCGCTTATCGGCTTTACCGTTGCCGTTTCAGTTGGGACCACGCTCCATTGGACGTCATAGTCTTCGGCGTCTGGCTGAAGTGTAATGGTTATGCGCGCGGTTTTGTGTCCGGCGGCGGCAATTTGCGTTTTGTCGGCGGCGATGTCTGCTGACGCGGCGGTGACGGCGTTTTTGACGTCTATGACGCAGGAGGCGGTTTTGTTGTCTTTGGTTTTTGCCGTTATTGTGGCTGTTCCGGCTTTGTGTATTGTCACTTTGCCTCTGGTTTGGTCGCCGGGGTCGGCGGCCACTGTGGCTATGTCGTTTGAACTGCTCGTCCACTCAATGACGGGTTTTGCCGTTTCAGGTCTGACTGCGGCCGTCAGGGTGAGGTCTGCGCTTGCGGTGGTGGTTTGAATTTGGCTTTGGTCAAGTGTTATGGCATCGGCCGTTATTTCACCGTACTGGGCGCTGACTGTCAGGCTGTCTCCCCATTTGAGTGTGCGGTCGATCGAGACTGCATCCGTGTCGCTTGAGGCCGTCTGTCTGTCGCCGCTTACAGTGTGGGTGACGATGAGTTTTTTGCCCTCTTGTTTGGGGAAGGTGAGAAGGTAGCGGTCGGGCGATATGTCTGCCGAGGCGTAGTCTCCGGTTATGTCTGCAGACAGGCCGCCGTCGGAGATGAGCGTCCAGGTTACGTTCTCTTGTCCAGTGATCTCCGCGCTTATTGAGGCGCTGTTTTTTGTTTTGCTGGCGAAGGCCATGACCACCGTGTAGGCTTCGTCTTCTCTGCCGTCTTCTGCGAGGTAGTAGCTGCCTTTGGCGAACTTGTCCGAACTTAGCGGCATTACGTATGCGTCGCCGCTGGTGCCGTACGCCACTTTGCCCTCTTTGTTGAAGAGGAGGAGTTTTGTTTTTATCTCATAGATTGCGCCGGATTTTGTGACGCTCACGTATCGCGGCGTATCTGTGCCGGTTATGTCATGGAGGCTCCTTGCCTCGCCCTTTGCCGGATCGGCGTTATTGTGGACTATGGCAAAGAGGTGGAGTTTGTTCAGGAAGGCGTTTGTGAGGGCTTCTCCCGTCTTGCCGTCCAGCTCAGCCTTTACCTCTTCCGGTATTTTGTCTTCGGATATTGCAAAGACTGTTTCAAGGGGAAGGTAGGCGTCGTCGGAGACCGCCTTCTTTGTTCTCTTCGTATACCGCCCGATGAGGAAATTCCAGGCTTTGGCTATGATCCCGCCTTTTTCGTCTTTGTAGGCGGGGTCAGTGTATATGGTGTTTTGCATCGATATGATGTTTACTTTGTCGCTTGACGCCGCGCCAAGTTTCCAGTATCTGCCTATGGCCTCTTTTACGTCGAAGGGCTCTGTGGCCGTATCGATGTCGGCGCTTGCGGCAGGTATAGGCTCCGCCGATACGGGGTTGATGTTAAGAGGCAGTTTGCCTGCCGTTCTCAGGTCCCCCAGCGCGTCGAAGACGGCGAATTCTTCTTTGCTGTTTTTCTCTATGTTGAGGGGGCCGGAGCTGTTTGCGTCTGTCGTGTTTCCGGGCTTTACGTCGGGGGATACGGCGCGTCCGGTGACTGTGATGTTTACGGCTGCCGTCGCTCCGCCTCCGTCTTTGGCGGTCGCCGTCACGGTTCCCGTGCCGCGTCCGGTTGCCGTTACCGTTACGGTGCCGTCAGTCTGGGATGTTATCTCAAGTCCGCCGCTTACGCTCCATGTTACGGCTTTGTCGTCCGCGGAGGCGGGGGTTACTGCCGCCGTCACCGTGAATGCCGCGCCAACCTCTATCGCTGCGGAGGGCGCTCCGGTGAGGGTGATGGATTCCACAAGCACCGGCGTTATGCGGAATTCTTCCGTTACCATGGGACTTGCGCCTCTGTCGCTGTATCTTGACTGGAGGACGAGCCACAGAGGGCCGCTCGTTGTGCCGGTTATGATGAGCTTCTTTTTGTCGGCCGTAATGGATATGTCGGCGCTGCCTTCTGCGTGGGCTACGTCGTATGTGACGTTCTCCAGTTTTGTGACCGGCCTTGAGGCGATGGGCAGGGTCAGAGTCGTGCCCCGTACTATATCCCTTGAGGCTGATTCCAGGGTAAGCTCGTAGATTTTTTCCGCCTCAGCCAATGTGTACTGGTAGGCTCCGAGGTCTACGTAGTCGGCAAGCCTCGGGCGGCCCAGCTGGTCCGCCGCGGGGACCGCTGCGGCGCCTGCAGGGCCAACGTCAAGGCCTTCGCCAATGGCTGCGCCCTCCTTTGCCGGCTTGTAGATGTAGACGTCGGCGCTGTCTGCCGCCGGGTCCGCTATGACATTGCCGTTTCTGTCATAGGGCGTGAGCTTCGGGTCGGCGTCGATTATCTTTGTGGCCGTGCCGGGGGTGCTGTAGCCGCCCTTTACTATGCTGTTGGCGAGCGTGACGGTGCTTTCTTTGATACAAGAGATTTCGCTGCCTTCGCCGTTGTTCCAGAATATGCAGTTGGTGACGATGGGACGGCTGTCGTTTGCGTTGCTGGCCATGCCGCCGACCTCATGGCTGCCTGTTGCGCTGTTGGCGCTGAATGTACAGTTGGTGACGATGGGGCTGCTGCTTAGGTTGTATATGGCGCCGGCCCCACCTGTTGGGCTTGTTACGCTGTTGGCGCTGAATGTACAGTTGGTGACGATGGGACGGCTGCTGTGGTTGAACATGGCGCCGGCAAGCCAACCAGCATATGCGTTACTCGAATCTGCTCTGTTGGCGCTGAATGTACAGTTGATTACAGTGGGGCTGCTGTACATGTTAGTCATGCCAGCGCCCCCATCGGTTGCGCTTATTGTTGTTGTGCTGTTGGCGCTGAATGTACAGTTGATTACGGTGGGGCTGCTGCCTCTGTTATCCATGCCGGCGCCTTTGTCATGGTTTGTTTTTCCCCCCGTCACGGTGATCCCGTCCAGACGGGTGTCGGCGGAGGTGGCGTTCATGCCGCCTGTGACCATGGAAAAGAATTGACTGTCATCCGGCAGTGCGGGGTCGCGCCTCAGTATTGTTTCATTCTTCCTGTAGTCGCGTCCGTCGCGTATATCGGAGCTTGCCGGTTCCGTGCCGGCAAAGCCCCCGTAGAGTTTCGCCCCTCTCGCGAGGGTCAGGGTCGCGGTGCGGAGGTATTCGCCCGATGCTGCCCAGACCTCTTTTTTGTTTGGTGAGGCGGAGACCGCCGCCTCGTTTACGGCATGGTCGAGCGAGGCTCCGGCATAGGCATTATTCCAGCTTGTGCCGTCTTTTGCTCCGGCTCCATCTTTTGTTATATAGATGACCTTGCCGTCAAGGTCTTCCGCCGCCTTTGCCGGGTTCATGAACCATACTGCCCCTGCCGCCGCGATGAGCAGCAGGAAGAGGACCAGCAGTTTGTCGCAGCCTTTTATACCTTTGCTGTTTATACTCATGACCGGACTCCCTGCCGTCCGCCGTATTCTGCTAGCGGGCCTATTTTTCTCTGATGTGTCATAGATGTTTCCTCCTTTTATATCTTTGTCCGCACCGGGTGTGTGTTTTACATGACTCCGCTGCGGATATGCAAACCTCTTCTTTACCGCATGTATAGCATTTGACATACTCCCCACTGCTTAAGCAGGGGGGATTTTAGGACGTGGCATGGCAGCGTCGTCGAGTTCCGTGCGGAGGTCGATGAGATCCGCCGGGATGACGAAGGTGCAACCGCCGCAGGGCGCTGCGGCAGGGCGCAGGTAATATGGGGTGAGGCGCGGATAAAGAGAATTAATAGAGAGAGGAAACAGAGAAATAAATAAACATTAGTAAATACAAACGGGGGAGGGTGCATCAAAGTTAAATATTAATATGCGTCGACCACTATTTTGTGATAGCATTGTATTACAGGCCCCCTTTCTATATAATTTTAAATACCGAAAATATGAACCAGCATAATAGGTAAAAATACCTATGCCTTACAATACAGTTTATGTTATCGCTTTGTCAAGCGCTTTGCCATGTTTTTTTACGCTTCGCAGGACAAGACCGGACGCCGCCGGATGCCGGGGCAAGCCCGGCGTGACGGATCAAAACAGAGATGAATCGTAATTTACCGCTTTCCTCACCCGATTGACGCAGATTTATTGCCGGTGTGTTTGTCCCGGCCTTTATTGTTTTGCCGTGGTACGTTTGCTATACTTACGGAGGTGTCATCTGTGTAAAGTTGCTATAAATGATATGTGTGCCAGCAGCCTCCATTATTGCTCAGGCGCTGTATATACCCGGAAAAAGGAGCCTGTAGCGATGGATGGACAAATATATATATCCCCACTGGCCCTGCTGAAACGTTTTTGCGTGAATATTTTTTGCCGCGGGGATATCGGCGGCTCGCTGGACTGTCTCAGTAAAGATATACACTGGTATGGGACCGCCGATGGCGGAGATATCCATAGTATAGAGGAGGCGCGGGGCTGTCTGGAACGGGAGATCGCCGCCCACCCTCTCTCCCGCGCGCTGGAGTTTTCCGACGAGGACGAGGCCCTCTCGGGTGAATTCGGAACGGCGGGCGCGAGGCTGCTGCCGGCGGCGGGGGCTCTGCATGTGCCCTGCCGCGTCTCGGTAAGCTGTCTTCCCGAGGACGGCGGGCTGAAGATACGTTCTCTGCATATGTCTTTTGACAGTCCGCGCAAAAGTAAGGACAAATCTTCTCCCTCAGAATATACGAATGAATACGAGCCAAAGCTGCTCTACGATTTTCTTAACAGTTCGCTGCACGGAGGGCTCTTCGGCGGTTATATAGACAGGCCTGATGTGCCGTTTTATTTTATGAACGAACAGATGCTCAAGTATCTGGGCTACGGCACGAAGGAGGAGTTTATCGAGGCCACGGGCGGCAGCATTGCGAACTGTGTGCATCCCGACGACCGCGGGGCGGTGATGGGCTCGCTCTTTGCGCAGCTTGAATCTTCCTGCGAGTATATGCTCGCTCCATACCGCATGTTGAAAAGAGACGGCGGCTTTGTCTGGGTCCGTGAAAACGGCAGAAGGGTCACCGCCGGTAACGGCAGACCGGCGGTGATATGTCTTTGCCTAGACGTCTCCGATATGGTGGAGGCGCAGGAGCAGCTTCGTTTGGGTAAAAAGAAGATGGAAAATATACTGAACGCCATCCCCGGAGGCGTCGCCATCTATAAGGTGTCGGACCGCTTTGACACCGTCTATTTTTCCGACGGCGTCCCCTCTCTCTCCGGCCACACGGTGGAGGAGTACCACGAGCTGATAAAGCGGGACGCGGCGGAGATGGTCTACAGCGGCGATGTTGAACGCGTTCTCGCCGCCATTCGGGAGGGGCTGGCGAATGATACGCCGATAGACGTCACCTTTAGAAAGCAGCACGCCAGCGGCAGTCTGGTATGGGTGCATCTGCAGGGGAAAAAGATCGGCGAGGCCGACGGCTTTCCGCTGATGCACGCTGTTTTTCACAACATCTCCAAAGAGACGGAGCTCTACCGCGACATCCTTAATGAAAATAACACGATTATTCAGGTCAGCGACCTAAAGACGCGTGAGGTGCTGTACGCTAACAGGGCCGCCGCTGAATTTTCAGGCAATGCCGAGGGCGATTTTGTCGGGCGCAGCTGCTACGAGTATATGATGCACAGGGAGGCCCCCTGCGCCTTCTGCCATGTGCCGCTGCTGACGAAGGGCAGCTTCTTTGAGGCCGAGCAGTATCTGCCCTCCAAGGACCGTTGGTTTTCCGTGAAGGGCAAGCTCATAGAGTGGAACGGACGCGACGCCTCCGTTGAGTATGTGACCGACATCACCGATTCAAAGCGGCTTCAGCAGCGGCTTGAGACGGAGAGGTCATCGCTTGAGCGCATTATAAATTCCATTCCCTCGGGAATCGGCGTCTATCGCCTGAAGGACGATGAGGTGAGCCTCATCGCGGTCAACTCGACGATCAGCGATATGCTCGGCATGACGCATGAGGAGCTGAAGCGCAAGATATCCGAAGATATTTTTCAGAACATCCACCCCGACGACGTGGCTCTGCTGAAGGAAAAGATGGCGGAGTCATACGGCGGTTCTTTCCGTATGGAGTGCGCCTACCGGCTGCGGAACGAAAATACGGGGGATTACCGGTGGATATATCATACGGGCATCTCCATTCCTCAGCCGGACGGCAGCCAGACGGCCTATGTCTGCTATACGGATATCTCCGCGCAGAAGGCGGCGGAGGAGAAGCTCAAACGCCAGGCCGAATATCTGCAGAGGCTTTATGATACGATGCCCTGCGGGATATCGCAGTATTCCGTAAACGACCTCGGCGGCGCCAAACCTTACCATTATGTGAACCGCCGCGGCCGTGAAATTTACGGCGTCGGCGAAGCGGAGGAAAAGTATGCCTCCTACGCGCGCATCCACCCCGACGACAGGGGCAAGTATATCGATATGCTCAACAGGGTGGTGGAAGGGGGGCAGTCGAGTCCGTATGAGCTCCGCTTCGTCCGCCATGACGGTAAGGTTTTCTGGATCAGCGGCATCGTCGAGCGGATAAGGGATGTCGAAGGCAATGATATATATCAGAGCGTATATAACGATATTACGGAGCTCAAGGAGGCGCAGCTGCGCGCGGAGGAGGAGTATGAGCTTCTCTCGCGCCGCTACGAGGATGAGCTTAACAGTCTAAAGGATGTATCCGCCGCCGATTATGCCTCGATAATGCGCGTAAACATGACGAAGGACCTTGTTGAGGACCTCGTTGAGACCGGTCGGGATATTGACATTTTCCACAGCGGAATGTCGCTCTCCGAAATAGTGGAGAAGATGGAGCCCTTCTTTGTCAGCGCGGAGTCGAAGGCGGAGTTTTTGAACAGGATAGATTACCGCAGCCTGACGAGGGAATTTGAACTCGGCAACGACCGGCTCACCTTTGAGCAGCCATTCCTGGGCCGTGACGGCAGCCTGATATGGGCGGAGATGCAGATCACCGTCAGGAAGCATCCAGACAGCGGCGACCTTATCGCCTTCTTCTGCGAGCGGGATATTACGACGAGGAAACAGCTCGCCGATACCTTCAAAATGGTCGTCGCGCAGGACTATGACTCTATCATCCGTCTCGACGGCAGGCGCAACCGTTATATACTTTTTATCGCCGACAGTTCTGGGGAACAGCCCGCCTATGAGGGGTTGAATTACAGCGGCGATATCGCCAGGTTCACGAAACGGTTTATCGTGCCGGAGGACCGTGAACGGGCTCTGCGCGAGATGGAATATTCAAATGTAGTGGCCGGTCTGGAGAGACACGATGTTTATCAGGTGCTCTTTGACATACGGGACAGTTCCGGTGAGAGATGCCGGAAATCGATAAAGTATTCTTACATAGACAGGGAGAACCAGATCATTCTAATGACGCGGCAGGATATCACCGAAGTTGTCGCTGCCGAGAAGAGGGCTAAGGACGAGATCGAGGCGGCGCTTAAACGCGCGGAGCAGGCGAGCCTCGCCAAGGGCGAGTTCCTCGCGCGCATGAGCCACGAGATGCGCACGCCGATGAACGCCATCATGGGCATGACGGTGCTGCTGAAGGACGCGCTTGGCGATCCGGCTGCGGTGGACGACTATATCGGCAAGATAAACTCATCGAGCCATTTCATGCTCGGCCTTATCAACGACGTGCTTGATATGGCGAAGATCGAGAGCGGCGAGTTCGCGCTTTATCCCTCGCGCTATGAATATAAGGAGTTCGCGGGCGCGATCGACGCGATGATACGTCCCCTCTGCCGCCAGAAGGGCGTCGAGTTCGTCTTTGACAGCAAGTGGCCCGTTGCCGCCGTGTGGGTTGACAAGGTGCGCCTGAATCAGATATTTCTCAATCTCCTCTCTAACGCCGTGAAGTTCACGCCCACCGGCGGCAGGGTGGAATACCTGATGCCGGAGGCGGAGGTCCGCGGAGACCGTATATGCTGTGACTTTATCGTCAGGGATAACGGTATCGGGATGAGCGAGGAGTTCCAGAGGCATCTCTTCGAGCCTTTTGTGCAGGAGAACGCCGCCGAGGGCGGGAATTGCGGCACGGGGCTGGGGCTCGCGATCTCCAAGAGCATCGTCGATAAGATGGGCGGCTGCTTTGAGATAAGGAGCGAAGAGGGTAAGGGCACTGAGATTCTGCTGCATCTGGAGCTGGAGATCGCGGGTGATGAGAGACCGGCCGCGGCGCAGACGGAATGCGCGGCCCGCGGCGGCGTGAAGGCGCTTAAGGGACGCCGTGTGCTGCTCGCGGAGGATCATCCTCTCAACACTGAGATAGCCCGCAAATTGCTGGCGAAGGTGGGGACGACCGTTATCTCCGCCGCCAACGGAGTGATCGCCGTCAAGACTTTCACCGCGTCACCCGTGGGTTATTTTGACGCCGTGCTGATGGATATCCGTACGCCGGAGATGGACGGCCTGACGGCGGCGCGAAAGATCCGAGAGCTGCCGCGCGCGGACGCGAAGGCGGTGCCGATCATCGCGATGACGGCGAATGCCTTTGACGACGACCGCCGGAAGTCCGAAGAGGCCGGCATGAACGGCCATCTGGCAAAGCCGATAGAGCCCGAGCTGCTTTACAGTACGCTGGCCGGGGCGGTCTCGCCCCTGGAAAAGCCGGATGCGGAAATGTAATGTTCGATAATTTATCTTTTGTTTTGATGAGCGGGGTGATTACCCGCTCTTTTTTTATTTACGCGGAGGAATATTATCAATTATAAAATTATATCTAATTTAATAAAAATATTACAAAATTGACAGCCATATCTTTGAAATATATAATTTTCAGATAATATTTATTGTTTTACATGTAAGAATATCCGGTCTGCCGTAATCTGCGGTTCGCTGGGAGGGTATTGTCGTTTTGGGGTGAAATTTTAATCTTATTGGCGGAGCGGACTATGGAAAGATCATCTCTCTTAATAGCGGACGGTAATCGGGACGCCTGTTCTCATCTGAAGCTTCTTTTCAGTGAGATGTTTGTCAATATCGACTGTGCGGCGGACGGCATAGCGGCGATAAAGCTCTTCCGCCGTCATGTGTATCATCTGGTCATCCTTGACGCGATGCTTCCCGTCGCGGACGGCCGTACCGTCTGCCGCCAGATATGCAAGATGTCAGATGTGCCGGTGGTCATAATCTCCGAGCGTTCCGCTCTGCCGGAGCGGCTGAGCGCCTATCGTTCGGGCGCGGAGGATTATATCGTAAAGCCCTTTGAGGGCGACGAACTGCTGGCGCGCATGAATATAATCCTGCGCCGCCGTGAGCACGTTCCCGCCAAGCCGCCGCGCGCGCTGATTTTTTTCGGGCTCTATATCGATACGCGCTCCCGTACGGTCTATGTTAATGATATTCCCGTACCGCTCACTCCGAAAGAATATGATTTGCTGCTGCTTCTGTCGCGTAACCCCGGGCAGGTGTATACGCGCGAGATGCTGATCGACATCGTCTGGGGCGATGATTTTTTTGGGAGCCCCCGGACGGTGGATACCCATATCAAGACGCTGAGAAACGCGATCCGCCCCTATCACGAACATATCGTCACGATCAGGGGCGTGGGATACCGTTTCGACGAATAGTTGGCTTTGCCGCTTACGACGACAAAAAATGGAGAGGGGGAGGCCTCTCCATTTTTGTTGTCTCCCATACCGCGGATGCGGTGGCGCTGTCAGCGGTCGGGATTACTGTAATCGGCGACGATGTTGCGTAGGATCTCGATCGTCTCCTTGGAATCTTTCAGTTCGTTTTTAAGCCGCGTATTCTCGGATACCAGGGCCATCGCGCGTTCCGAATCGCCGCTGGGCTGGATGGCGGGGCTGGCTTTGAGCCTCGCGCCCATGGTGTTCTGGCGTTCGCGGGAGTCGACGGAGACCTTGCGGCTGTCGACGGGGATTTCGATGACCGCCGTCTCATCGGTGAATTCGTTGTATTTACCGCGTTTTACGTAGCTGGTGTGCAGCAGTTTGTGGCTGAGAGGTCCGTTCGGCTCTCCCAGGAACTCGCCGTAGATGGCCATGACCGCCGGATTTTCGTGGCTCTTGCGCAGCTTTTTGTGTTCGTCCTCCCACAGGAGCGCGCCGCGCCGTTTTTCCCTGATCTCGCCGTCAGTGCTGCGCGGCTGTCCGCCGCCGACGATGCAGCCGCCGGCGCATCCCATCACCTCGATGAAATGGTAGGGGGAGTTTCCCTCCTTGACCTGTTTCATCAGCGTCTTTGCGTTCTTTGTTCCGCTGGTGACCGCCACTTTCAGCTCCACGCCGTCGAGGCCGGCATATTCAGGCAGCGGCGACTCTATCAGGATAGAGGCCTCTTTGACGTCCTCCAGGCCGATGATGGGAGTAACGTGGAGGTTGTCTCCCGGAAGTTCGCGTCCGGTGATCACCTCGTAGGCGGTGCGCAGCGCGGCCTCCATGACGCCGCCTGAAAAGCCGAAGATATCGGCCGCGCCCGTCGAGAAGCCGAGCGGGTCGTGGAATTTGCTGTCAGGCAGGTTGGCGAAGTCGATGCCGGCGGAGTTTATCATCTCGCCCAGCTCTCTCGTCGTCAGTACCGCGTCGACGTTCCGCAGGCCGTAGTTCATCATTTCGGCGCGCGTTATCTCGAATTTTTTCGCCGTGCAGGGCATCACGGAGACGACGAACATGTCTTCCGGGGCGATGCCGAGCCGCTGGGCGTAATAGGTCTTTATTATCGCGCCGGTCATCATGTGCGGCGATTTGCAGGTGGACAGATGGGGCAGCATCTCGGGGAAGGTATGTTCAATATATTTGATCCATCCCGGAGAGCAGCTGGTAACCATCGGCAGGGAGACTTTCTCGCCCTTCGCAAAGAGTTTGAGGCGCGAGAGCAGCTCCGTGCCCTCCTCCATTATGGTCAGGTCGGCGCCCCAGTTGGTGTCGAATACGTGGTCGAAGCGGAGCTCTTTGAGGGCGGAGGCCAGCTTGCCGGTGCAGGGCGTTCCCGCCGGGATGCCGAAGAGTTCGTCGACGGCGGCGCGCACGGCGGGGGCGGTCTGTACGATCACACAGCGCTTCGGGTCATGGATCGCCTCCCATACGGCGTCCACCGAGGATGTCTCCTTCAGCGCCCCTACCGGGCAGACGACGGTGCATTGTCCGCAGAAGGTGCAGTTCACGGCGCCGAGCGGCTGGCAGAGCGGCGGCGCGATCTCGGTCTTGAAGCCCCTGTTCTGCGGGCCGATGATGCCCGTGCCCTGTCTCTCGTGGCAGACTGTGACGCAGCGGCGGCAGAGCACGCATTTGCTCATGTCGCGTGTGATGGAGATCGAGGCGTCGATGTTTTTGTTGCTCTGAGCGCCCTTGAAGCGGGCGTTTTCGACGCCGAGCACTCTGCCGAGCTCCTGCATCTCACATGACTGGTTACGTTTGCAGCTGAGGCATTCCACGTTGTGGTTGGAGACCATCAGCTCGTAGAGGACCTTGCGCGCATTGCGTACGCGCCCGGTGTTCGTCCTGACGACCATGCCCTCGCTGGCTTTGGTGATACAGGAGGCCATCAGCGTCTTGGCTCCCTCCACCTCCACCACGCAGATGCGGCAGGCGCCGATATTGTGTATCCCCTCCATATTGCAGAGGCTGGGGATGTGGATGTCGTTTGTCTTTGCCGCCTCCATAATGGTGCAGCCTTCGGGAACGCTTACCTGCTTATCGTTGATAGTTAGAGTCAGCATGCCTCTCACCTCCTGTTGCAGTGCAGACAGCGCATCGCTTCCGCGATTGCGTTCAGCTTGTGATAGCCGCGGATGACCTCCTCGAAGGAGTGTCTCTCCTCAAGCGGCAGGATCTCCTTCTCGAACCGCTCGTGGGAGATGATCTCGTCGTCATCCTCCAGAAGCGGGATATCTATCTCCTGGCCTTTGTTGAGTTTGCCCTCGCCTCCGAGATAGAGGTCGATCGATATCGCGGCGTTCTTGCCGTCCGAGATGGCCCTGATAACCTCGTCAGGGCCGCGCGCCACGTCGCCTCCCGCGAAGACGCCCTCTTCCGTCGTCATATAGGTATCCTCGTCGATGATGAAGGTACCCCATTTTGTGACTCCGATCTCGCCTCTGGGGATGAAGGGCAGGTCGGCGTACTGGCTCACCGCCGGTATGACGACGTCGATGTCGACAAAGAAGTTGCTGTTGGGGATATCTTTGATCTCACGCCGTCCGCGGTTGTCGAATTGCCCCGTCTCGCATCTGATGCATTCTACCTTGGCCACCGAGCCGTGCTTGTCGGAGATGAAGCGTACCGGTTTTACCAGCTCCATGATCTCGACGCCCTCATGCAGGGCCTCTTCGACCTCCTGGCGATAGGCGGGCATCGCCTCCGCCGTCCGGCGGTAGAGGACGATGACCTTCGCCGCTCCCAGGCGCAGGGCGCTGCGAGCCGAGTCGATCGCCGTATTGCCACCGCCGATCACCGCTACGGTCTGTCCCTCAAGGTTGATGCTCTTGTAGAGCTTCACATTTTTCAGGAAGGTAACTCCGTGGATGATCCCCTTCAGATTTTCGCCGGGGATGTTCACGCGCTGCGGGAACTGGGTGCCGGTGGCGATGTAGACAGCGTCGTGGCCGTTCCTGACGTCACGGAATTCGATATCCTTGCCGACAGTGGTGTTGAGGTGAAGGTGGACGCCCTCTTTAAGGATCGTATTGACCTCGTGCTGCAGTACGTCGGAGGGAAGGCGGTATTCCGGAATGCCGAAGGCGAGCACGCCGCCCGCGACCGCCTCCGCCTCGTAGATGTCCACCTCGTAGCCGATACGCGAGAGGTAGTAGCCGCAGGTCAGCCCGGAAGCGCCCGCGCCAACGATCGCCACCGATTTGCCGTTGCGCGGGAATACGACGTCGTGCACATAGGCCGGTTCGTTTTTGAAGGCATAGTCCGCGACGAATCGTTTGAGGTCGCAGATCGCCACCGGTTCGTCTACGCTGCCGCGGCGGCAGCGGCCCTCGCAGGGCCTCGTGCAGATGCGTCCGCAGATCGCGGGCAGCGGGTTCTCCTGCCGGATCAGGTTGTAGGCGTCCATGAAGCGTCCCGTGGCGATGAGCGAGAGATAGCCGGGGATGTTGACGTTGGCGGGGCAGGTGTTTTCGCAGGGGGAGATGAATAGGTCCGCGCAGACGCTGGCCCGGCAGTATTTGTTCCGTATATGCTCCTCATATTCTTTGCGGAAGTAGCGGATTGTGCTCAGCACGGGATTCGGGGCGGTCTGTCCCAGACCGCACATTGCGGTGTCCTTGATGGTGTTGCCGAGCTCTTCGAGCAGTTCGATGTCGCCCTCTTCGCCGCGTCCCTGGGTGATGTTTTCCAGTATCTCCAGCATACGCTTTGTTCCGACGCGGCAGGCGAGGCATTTGCCGCAGGACTCCTCCTGAATAAATTCCATGAAATAGCGGGCCGTATCCACCATGCAGGTCTCTTCGTTCATTGAGATGAGGCCGCCGGAGCCCATGATGGCCCCCAGCAGCGTCAGCGATTCGTAATCGGTGGGGGCGTTAAGGTTGTCCTCCGTGATGCAGCCGCCGGAGGGGCCGCCGATCTGGGCCGCCTTGAACTTTTTATCGTTCTGCATGCCGCCGCCGATGCGGAAGATTATCTCACCGATGGGCATGCCGATGGGGACCTCTACGATACCGGTATTGACGATGTCGCCCGCCAGAGCGAATACCTTTGTGCCCTTGGCCTGCTCCGTGCCGAAGCCGGCGTACCAGTCGCCGCCGTTCAGCAGGATCGGCGGGATGCTGGCGAGCGTCTCCACGTTGTTGATAATCGTCGGCGCGCCGAAGAGGCCGTTTTCAAAGGGGAAGGGCGGCTTGGGGCGCGGTTCGCCGCGTTTGCCTTCGATGGAATTCAAAAGGGCCGTCTCTTCGCCGCAGACGAAGGCGCCGGCGCCGATGCGTATTTCGAGGTCAAAGTCAAAACCCGAGCCGAGGATGTCTTTGCCAAGCAGTCCATACTCGCGGGCCTGTTCGATGGCGGCTTTGAGCCGTTCCACCGCGATGGGATATTCGGCGCGGACGTAGACGTATCCCATATTGGCGCCGATCGCGCGGCCTCCGATCAGCATTCCCTCGATCACCGTATGCGGGTCTCCCTCAAGGATGCTGCGGTCCATGAAGGCCCCGGGGTCGCCTTCGTCCGCGTTGCAGACGATATATTTTTCTTCGCTTTGGGCGCGGCGTCCCGCCTCCCACTTGACGGCGGTCGGGAAGCCCGCGCCGCCGCGTCCGCGGATGCCGGATTTCTTTATCTCCGCGATAACGCCGCTGCCGTCCATCTCAAGGAGGGCCTTCGCCGCCGCCATATAGCCGCTTTTGGCGATATAGGCGCGGATGTCGTCATAGGCGATGACCCCGCAGTTGCGCAGGGCGATCCGCAGCTGTTCCTTGAAAAAGGTGATATCCTCCATCTTAGGAACGTGGGTCCTGAGGACGTTGTCGTAAAATGTATGCTCTTCCAGCACCCGCCCCTCGACGATGTGAGCCTTGATAATTTCCCGCGTGCTCTGCGGCGTGAGTTTTGTATAGAAGATGCCCTCCGGCATGATGAGCATTACGGGGCCGACCGCGCAGGTACCCATGCAGCCCGTCTCTTTAAGAGCCGTGTTTTCCGCGAGTCCCAGCTCCTCTATCGTCTCGGCCGCCGCTTCGCTTATGGCGCGGCAGTCCGAAGAGACGCAGCCCGCGCCGCCGCAGACCAGTACCTGATGGCTGAAACGCCACTCTTCCCGTTCGTAATCCTCACGGATTTTGATCAGGTCTTTTATTGAATTGACATGATTGTGTTCCATTATGCCCACCTCCTTTTAAAGCCGCGACAGTACGGCGTCGACCTTGTTGGGGGTCATCTGCTTGTAGATGACGTCGTCTATCATCAGTGCGGGAGCCAACCCGCAGGAGCCGATACACCGCGCGATCTCAAGCGTGAAGCGCCCGTCTTCGGTGGTGTCGCCAAGATCCACATTCAGCGTCTTCAGCAGGTGGTCGACGATCCTCTTGCCGCCTCTGACGTAGCAGGCGGTTCCCATGCAGACACGGATCGTATGTTCCCCGCGGGGGGTTACGGAGAAGAATGAATAGAATGAGACGACCCCCGAGACCTCCGAGAGCGTTATATCCAGCGAATCAGCGATGAAACGCTGCAGTTCAAGCGGCACGCAGCCGAAGATCGTCTGCGCGGCATGGAGGATCTGGATCAGATTCTCCGGTTTGTAGCCATACAGGTCCATTACGTTGTCGACCTTCTCATAGAGCTCGTAATCCTCCATTTGGGATATATACCGCTCTATGGCAGAATGTTCTTTCATCACGCCACACCTCCGTTTTTCTTGTAATATAAAGTTTCAAAAAAAGTGCCTTATGAAATCTTCTGACGAAAGTATAAAATATTGATGTGAAGGCAGCGTGACGGACGGGGGCCGCTGAAAAACTATTTTTTTATCACTTTTGAGTACGGCCTCTTTCCGGGAACACAAAAACTTCACAAAAGGCGGCCGGTGAAGGTATGGCCTACGGGTGGAAGGAGTGATTTTAATTACCGGCACGGCGTGCGGCGCGTGGCCCGAAGGAGGAACGGCAGATATTAATGTATCTTACAGCGGGGAAATTGTTATAAAATAGAGCCCTGAAGAGCGGAGGTAAGATGCGATGGATCACGAAGAGCTAAAAAAAATACGCGATGAGATAGACGTTACGAACCAGTCTTTGATCTCCCTGTTTGAGCGCCGCATGGAGCTTGTCAACCGGGTCGCTGAATATAAAAGAGAGCGCGGTCTGCCCGTTTTCGACGGGGCGCGCGAAAAAGAGGTCCTTGAAAAATGCGCGGCGTGGGTGAAGGCACCCCACTACCGCGAGAGCTGTCTCTGGATGATGGCGCGCGTGATAGAGGCGAGCCGCCGCTACGAAAATAAAAAGATAGCGGAGCAAAAAGAGGCGGAGTCCCTCGTAACGCCTGCATCAGCGCCCTGCCGCCGCGTCGGCTATCAGGGCGTCCCCGGCTCATACAGCCATCAGGCCCTGCGGAGCTATTTCGCGGGACGGGATGTCAGCGAGCGCAACTTCAAGCTCTTCGGCGACGTCGTCTCCGCCGTCATGAGCGGCGAGGTCGACTGCGGCGTACTGCCGATCGAAAATTCCTCCACCGGCGGGATACTCGAGGTCTACGACCTGCTGCGTAAGAACGACTGCCACATCGTCGGCGAAAAGATCGTGAAGGTGGACCACAACCTGATGGCGGTCAGGGGCGCGAATATGGCGGACATCCGCAGGGTCTACTCGCATCCCCAGGGATTCAGCCAGTGCGCGGAATTCTTCGCCCAACACCGTGATTGGGAGCTGATTCCCTACTTCAACACCGCGAAGAGCGCGGAGATGGTGGCGCTTGAGGGGGACCTCTCGAAGGCCGCCGTCGCGAGCCGCGAGGCCGCGGAGCTCTACGGCCTTGAGATACTGGCCCCGAACATAAATTCCAGTGCCAGCAACTACACCCGCTTCGTCGTCATCGCCGCCGCCGCACAACGCGACGAAGAGGCCGATAAGATAACCGTCGTCATCGGGCTCCGCCACGAACCGGGGGCGCTGTGCAGGGCGCTATCCTGCTTCTGCGGCAACGGCCTCAATCTGACCAACATCGAATCGCGCCCGCTCGAGGGCGGCTCATGGGAATACTTCTTCCACCTTGATTTCAGCGGCCACCTGCGCGAGAAGAACGTCGAGAGGGCGGTGGCCGAGCTTGAGAAAAATACCAGCTATCTGAAGATTCTCGGCAACTACCGCGCGGACCGCGCGGGTTAAAGGAGCTATATCCTGTATTAACTGCCGGATCGCCTCAAACGGGGCGGGACTTATAAAGATATAAACGGCGTTTTAGCTTTGTCATGCAGGGTTTGATCCGGCATCCAGCGGCCTCAAAAGCCCCGGGCTCCGGCGCGGAGGCCGGAGCGGCGTGGCAGAGGCCGATTTACCATTTTTAGACGCGTTTTCCCTGTTTCGCGCCCCGTGCCGGATGGCTGCGGGGCGCGTTTTTTGCCGCGTGGGTGTATTTTAGACTGCGCGGTAGCCGCCCTTGAGCAGCTCTATTATCGAATCGAGGGCGTTTACCACCTGGCTCAGCTCGCCGTCGTTGCGCACCTCGTAGTCCGCGACGGCGCGGTAGGTGGGCAGGCGGTCGGCGTAGAGTTTGTATATCTGTTTGGGGTCGCCCGCGAGCAGCGGCCTGTTCGAGAGGTCGACGCTCTCCAGTATCTCCTCCACGGGGCGGTTGACGAAGAAGACGTAGCCGGTGCGCCGCAGCGCGCGCGCGTTTTCCGGGCGCATCATCGTACCGCCGCCGGTGGAGATGACCGCGCCGCCGAGCGACGAGACCTTTTTCGACATCTCCGTCTCGGCGTCGCGGAAGTATTTTTCGCCGTTTTCCGCGAAGATCCTCGTGGTGTCTTTGCCCTCCTGCTCTTCGATGAGGGCGTCTGTGTCGTAGTATTCCATGCCGATTTGAAGCGCGAGCGCCTTTCCGACGGCGTTTTTGCCGCTGCCCGGCATCCCCACGAGGACGATGTTGCGGCGCTTGCTCTTGTAGTTGCCGAGGATGCGCAGGAAGTCGCACTCCTGTTCGACGAGCGCGAGCGCCTTTTGGGTGTTGGCCTGCGCGATGTCTCCCGTGAAGTCGGTGAAGAATAGGTATTCAAAGTCCGCGCCGCCGACGGGGACGGATTCTATCTTGGAGAGGTTCAGGTGGTAGTCGGCGAAGATGCCGAGGACGCGCTGAAGCGCCCCCGCGCGGTGGCGGACGGTGAACGCCATGCTGACCTTGTCCCCGCCGGGGGATATCTCGAATTTATCCGTGAGGATCACGAAGCGCGTACAGCTGCCGGGGTTGTCGCTGACGTAGGGGGCGATCACCTCAAGCCCGTTCAGTTCTGCGGCGAAGCCCGAGGTGATGACGGCCTTGCGCGGCGAGTTTTCCTCGGCGATCTTTTTTACGCATTTGGAGGAGCTGAGGCTGGGAACGGCCTTGATTTCGGGATGGTCCTCAAGGAAGGCGCTGCAGCGAGCGAGCACCTGTTCGTGCGCGTGTATCTCCGTGATCTCTTCGAGTTTCGCCCCTTTGGGGGCGGCGAGGCAGTCGTCGAGGCGGACGTTCTGTTCGCCCGCGATGTAGAGGCCGTATTTGTTTATCAGTTCGCGGACGCCGGGCATCGCCCCAGCGGTGTTTGATTCGAGGGGCAGCACGGCGTAATCAGCGTCGCCGTTTTTGACGGCGCGGCAGACTTTTTCGTAGGTGGAGCAGCCGCCGAAGCCGCCCGTGCCGAAGTAGGCCGCGGCGGCCTCGTGGCCGTAGGAGCCCTCGCCGCCCTTGTAGACGACGCGCGGGTTTTCCTTTCTCTTTGCCGCGCTGCGTATCATTTCGCGCAGCCATAACCCCGTGATGTTGTCGCCGGTGACCACTTTATGCTGCACGGCGCGGCTGTTTTCGAGCATCATACGCCAAAAGCGGCGGATGTACGGCACGTCGTCCTCGCGTTTCGCAAGCGATACCACGTGGTCGATTACGTTTTCTTCCTGCGCGGCGTCGGTGACGGGGATGTCCCTGTCCATTTTATATTCGGCGATCGTGCGCGCTATCTCCAGCCGCCGCTCTATCAGCTCCAGGATTTTTTCGTCAAGTTCTCGTATCTCTTCTCTGTATTCTTTCAGCATGATTTTTCCCCGTTTCGCATCTGGTATGGATTTTTCCGTAAGGTCACTGCCGCCGCCCGCTCAGGCCGCGTATCCCGTATAGTTTCTGGAGCGCCTCCAGCAGCGCGAGCGCGGCGGCGGCCTCGATCACCGGTACGGCGCGGTGGACGATGCAGGGGTCATGGCGTCCGGGAACGACGAGTTTCGCGTTTACGCGCTCCTCCATGTCGACGGTATCCTGCTCGCGGGCGATCGAGGAGGTGGGGCGCAGCGCGGCGCGGAAGAGCAGCGGCGCGCCCGTCGAGATGCCGCCGCTGACGCCGCCGTTGTTGTTCGTCCTCATCGACACCCTGCCGTCCGCCATCTCCATTGGGTCGTTGGCCGCGCTTCCCCGCATCTCCGCGAAGGCAAAGCCGGCTCCGAATTCGATGCCCTTCACGCCGGGGACGGCGAAGCAGGCGCGCGAGATGAGGCTCTCAAGCGAGTCGGCGCCGGGTTCGCCGATACCGGCCTCCAGGCCGAGGGCGGCGCATTCTATCAGGCCGCCTAACGAATCGCCCTCTCTTTTGGCCGCGGCGATCGCCCCGCGCATTTTCTCTCCCGCGCCGTCGTCGATCACCGGCAGCTCTTTACGCGCCGCCGCCCGTAATACCGTTTCGGCGGTTTTGTCTTTCAGGAAGCCACCCTCCGTAAGCGGGATGTCGCGGATTCCGCCGATCGCGGCGATATGCGCTCCCACGAAGATACCGCGGATTGCCAGCAACTGCTTGGCCACCGCGCCCGCAAAGACGAGCGGCGCGGTTAGGCGTCCCGAGAACTGGCCGCTGCCGCGCATGTCTGCGAAACCGTCGTAACGCGCGGCGGCGGTGTAGTCGGCGTGGCCGGGGCGCGGAAAGCGCTTGAGCAGCGAATAGTCGCCGGAACGCGCGTCGGTATTTTTTATTATCGCGCAGAGCGGCGCGCCGGTGGTGAAGCCGCCGCAGAGCCCGCCGAGTACCTCGGGAACGTCGGCCTCTTTACGCGCCGTGGAGATGGCGCTTTTGCCGGGGGCTCTGCGCCCCATCTCGAAGGATATCTCATCCATGTCCAGCGTAACGCCGGCGGGGATGTCGTTCAGCAGGACGCCGATCGCCGGCCCGTGCGATTCTCCGAAGATCGAATATTTCATCATTGTGCCTCCTTATCCATCACAAAGCTGCCGCCCATCGTGCGGTATTCCTCCCAAAAGCCGGGGGCGCTTTTTTTCACGCAGTTTGCGTCGTCTATCGTAAGCTCCCCGCCGCAGGCCGAGGCGGCGACGGCCAGGCTCATCGCGATACGGTGGTCGTTGTGGGCGCTTGCCGCGCCGCCGCGCAGGCCGCCGCCTCCGGCGACGGTGAGCGAGTCCGTACCCTCTTTTACCTCCGCTCCCAGCGCGGTCAGTTCGGCGGCCATCGCCGCCAGACGGTCGCTCTCTTTGATGCGCAGACGGGCCGCGTTGATGAGCCGCGTTTCGCCCTCCGCGCAGGCGGCGAGCACGGCGAGTATCGGAAAGAGGTCCGGGGTCTGCGAGACATCGATCTCCGTGCCGCGCAGCTTTGAGGGGGCGGCGTGAAGTTTATCGCCGGACCATTCCACGGTCGCCCCCATACCGCGCATCAGCTCCGCGATCTTTGCGTCTCCCTGTTTGCTCTCTTTTTTCAGGCCGGAGAGCGCCGTGCCGCCGCCGAGCGTCCCCGCCGCGAGCCAGAAGGCCGCGTGGCTGAAATCTCCCTCGACGGAGACGGCGGCGGGGGAGAAGCGCTGGTTTCCGGGAATGTTCAGCGTGCAGCCGCGTTTATTTTCCTCCCATTCGGCGCTGACGCCGAACTCCGCGAGCGCCGCGAGGGTGAGGTCTATGTAGCTTCGGCTCTCAAGCCGCGTGGTGATCTCTATGCGGGAGTCTCCGCCCAGCGTCGGGAGGGCGAAGAGCAGTCCCGAGATGAACTGGCTTGAGACGTCGCCGCGTATTTTAAAGAGGCCGGGGCGCAGCCGCCCGCACAGTTCGATATAGTCTTCTTTTTGGATAAATTCGATCTCCCGCTCCGCGAAGAGGCGCGCGTATTCCTCCTGAGGGCGGCTCAGCAACCGTCCCTGCCCCGTGAACCGCCGCCGCCTTCCGTCGAGCGCCAGCGGGATGAGAAAGCGCAGGGTGCTTCCCGATTCGCCGCAGTCAAGGGGTGCCGTATCATTTGATACGCTTTTTTTTGAGCGTGTTGCGAGCATGTCGCCCTTCAGCTCCATTTCGCAGCCCAGCCCCCGCAGCGCGCGGCAGGTCGCCATTATGTCCTCGCTGAGCCCCAGGGAGCGGACCCGCGAATCTCCCGCGAGCGCCGCGCAGATCGCCAGCCGGTGCGACATGCTTTTGCTCGGCATGATCTTTATCTCTCCGGAGAGGGGCCTGGGGGTTATCGTCACGCTAACATTTTTCATCGGGCCGCCTCCTTTGCCGCCGTGTAAGGCGTTTTCAGATATTCTTCTTTGCGCCGTGTGGAGGAGGCGAGCGCCGCCGCCAGCTCACTTTGGTCTCCCGCCTCTACGAGTCTTCTCAGCACCGCAATGTTATCTTCCAGCTCCGCGAGGACGCCGCCCAGCGGGGCCGCGTTCATGGAGAAGAGCTCGCTCCACATTTCGGGGTTAAGCGTGCCGACCCGGGTGAGGTCGCGGAAGGAGCCGCCCTCGAAGCCTTTGCTTTCAAAGAGCAGTCCGCTGTTCAGGATGGCAGCGGCGAGCACGTGTGCCATCTGGCTGGTGTAGGCGATCATCCGGTCGTGTATCTCCGGCGTTGTCTCGATGACGCGCGCCGCCCCCGCGTAGGCCGCCATCTCACGGAGCAGGGAGAGCGCCCCATGCGAGTTTTTCTCATGCGGCGTGATGATAAAGTTGCAGCCCGTAAAAAGTTTTCCGTCGGAGGCCGCGTAGCCGGAACTTTCGCGTCCCTCCATCGGGTGTGCGCCAAGGAACTCCGTGCCCTCCGGCATCGACCTGCGCGCCTCTTCGACCAAGTGACCCTTGATGCCGGTCAGGTCGCTCCAGAGCGCGCCCTCTTTGGCGCAGCGTGCGTAGCCGCGCAGGAAGTCCAGCGCGGCGCGCGGATAGAGGGCGATCACGACGAGGTCGGCGTCGAGCGCCTCCCGCGTGTTTGTTTCATCCAAAATATAGCCGCTGTCTATCACGCCCTCGGCCCGTGCCCTCGCAAGCACCGCGGCGTCAGTCTCGACGCCGCAGATAGCGGCGTTCCGCCAGCCGCGCAGGGCCTTCGCGAGCGAGGCTCCCATCAGTCCCAGACCCGCGATGGTAATTTTGAATCCCATAAGTACCGCCTCTTTCCAGTTGCCGTCTTCTTCGTAAAATAAAATCACCCGGGGCCTTCGCTCCGGGTGAGATATCTTTTAAGACGGTTTTTATATATCACACAAAAGAGCTCAAGCCATAACAAATTGACTGCGGCTAAAATAATAGTCCCAGTTCCAGCCTGTAAAGTAAAAATAGGAGCTCTTAAGGTTTGTCGCCATCGATTTTTCTCCGTTTCCGCAAAAATCATTTCCCGTGTATTTAACACCCGAAAATATATTTTTGTCAATGCTGAGGCTGATTTTCCACTCTCCGGCAAAGAAAATGGCGGGTGCAGAATGCGCCCGCCATTTAGATACTACGATGTCTTCCCGGCGGGATTTAACCGCCGCTGATGTTGTGGATCACCTGCACATTCGCTCCGTCTGGAATCTTCACCTCCGAATAGCGGCTCTTGTCGACGACATTGTCGTCGACCCATACGGCGAGCATCCTGAAGGTGAAATTCTTGTCGTCAAGAAGCTGCTGTACAGTGAGTCCCTCTCTCCAAGGCGATTTTTCTCCGTTGACGGTTATCATGCGCATAACTCTCCTTCAATATTAATCTTCGAATTCGTCCTCGGGCTTCAGATGCTTCTCAAGAAGCGCCACCACGTCGGGATAGTCTATACCAAGACGCTTCACCGTCGCAAGGGTGGGAATGCCGTTCTTGTTCCAGCCGCGGCGCTTGTAGACGGCCATCTTGAGCATGTGCCACTGTTCGCGGCGGTGCTTCTGGAGCAGATCGATCTTCTCCTTCACGGAGAGGCCGCTGATATCGACGCCGAATTCTTTGAGTTTCTCGTCAAAGTATTCGGGACGCGCGTTCCACTCGTCCTCCCACACGGGGCCGAGGCCGCGGTCCGGCGCTTCGTGGTACTTCGCCGTGCCTTTGCCCATGCGAAGGTTGAAGATACGCTCGAAGTTGTAGACCTTCTCCGACTGTTCGATGAGGCCGTCGCGCGTCAGGTGTTTGCCGGTGATCGCCTCAAAGATGTCAAGGTAGTTCTGGAGGTGTTCGGGCACGCGCGCCGCCTCGATACCCTTGTATTTCATGCCGTTGTCGGCGGGTTCGATGTCGTTCCACGGCAGCTTGCAGAGGCCCTGCAGCGAGAACCAGAGGCGGAAGTTCGGGAAGAAGAAGAGCGCCTCCGCCTTATCTTCGTATGTCGGGAGCTGCTTGTTGACCATGTCCATGAAGATGAGCCACGCCTCGTCGTGCTGCGGTCCCTTGAGGGTGAGGAAGTAGCCGCCCCACTGGGCGATCGATTCCTGGCAGCGGTATTCGGAGGCCTCAAGTCCCTGGCAGACCATGCCGATCTTCATCATTTTTTCCATGTCCGCGCCGTAATGCTCGGCGAAGTATTCACGCGCCACCTCGATGCCCTTGCCGCAGGCGATCGCGAACTCGTCTTTGCCGTAGGCGATGCGGTGGATGAGCTCCATGATGTCGGCCTTCTGTCCGAAGTTGAGGTCCAGGCCGTGCGTATGTTCTTTGTTGATCAGTCCCAGCTCGAAGCATTCGCAGACAAAGGCGATGCCGGTGCCGAGGGAGATGGTGTCAAGGCCGTAGTGGTCGGCGTAGAAGTTGGCCTCGATCGTCCAGAGTGGGTCAAAGATGCCGAGGTTGGAGCCGAGTCCAGCCGCGGTCTCATATTCGGGGCCGTCGACGATGACCTCTTTGCCCTTCCAGGGGCCGGTCTGGAGCGGGAAGTGGTCAACCGCCTTCGCGCAGGCGAGCGAGCAGCCGTACCAGCAGCCGTCGGCCATTCCCTGCGTGAAGAGCTTTATGTAGGATTCGGAGCTGATGTTGTTGATATCCTTGTGGCGGCCGAACTTGTAGTTGTTGACCGGCAGCAGCGTGTAGTCGTCCATGATTTCGGTAAGGTGGGCCGTACCGGCGGAACGCATCTTGCACTGTTTGTCGTCGAGGTCGTGGATACGCTTGTGGAGGCTCGCGCCGGCGCGCTGGATCGCCTTAATGTCCACGGGGTCGTTCTCCAGCCCCGTGAAGTGCGTGCGCTTCACGACGAGCGCGATGACGCCCTTGTTGTGGAGAACCGTACCGCCGCCGCCGCGCCCGGCCTGCTTCAGGCGCACGGCCTTGCGGCGAACGTCGTAGAAGCTGAAGTTCATGCCGGCCCAGTAGCTTGTGCGCGCGCCGATGCCGCTTGAAACTACGGAGATGGTGCGCTTGTCGGCCTCGTCCTTCGCGAAGTACTCGTGGAGCTCCTCCGAGACGGCGTAGGCGTTGATATCCTCAAGCGTGGACTCGAATATCTGTACCTTGTTGTTGTCGCCGTCGATGAAGACGACTACGGGACGGTCGGCCTTGCCCTGCAGCTCAAGCGCGTCGAAGCCCGAGAACTTGAGGAAGGGGGCGAAATAGCCGCCGGCGTTGCTGTTATAGGTCTGCTTGGTGGCGGGGGAGAGGAACACGGAGTAGCATTTGCCCGCGCCGGGATACTGCGTGATGCCGCAGAAGGGGCCGCCGGCGATGACAATCTCGTTCTCCGGGTCGTCCCACTTCGTCTTTTCCGTTACCGCGTCCCAGAGCAGCTTGAGGCCGAAGCCGCGGCCGCCGGTGAATTTCTCTATCATATCCTCGGAGACGGGGCGTTTCTCAAACTTATAGTTGCCGTCTTTATTGCCGAGGCCGATGTAAAGTGTCTCTTTTGAATAGCCGTGGTGTATCTTTGCGGGCTCGAATGACCACTCCGCCAGAAGTTTCATCGGTGCGTTTGCCATATCTTTATTCTCCCTTCTATGCCTTTGCCGGTACGTTTACAAGCTCAAGAGCTCCAGTGGGGCACTTGCGCGCACATATGCCGCAGGCGATGCACTTGAAAGGCTCGGTCTGCTTGTCTCCGTCGAAGAACATCGAGGCCGACGGGCAGAAGCCGACGCACATCAGGCAGGAGGTGCACTTGTCCTTGCGGACCTGGACCACTCCGTTGGCATCGCGCTCGAGCGCCTGTGTCGGGCAGACGCCTATGCAGGCGCCGCACTGCGAGCAGATATTGATATTGGCAAAGCCAGCCATGTTATCGACTTTGACCCTCGACAATTCCGGTGATTTTTCCTTGAAATATGCTTTTGAGCACGCCTCAGTACATGCGCCGCACTGGACGCACTTCTCAGCGTTGACTTGCATGATTTTCACACAAAATCCCTCCACTATATTCAATTTTTTAAAGACCGCCAAAAGCCGAAGAGACCTTTGACAATCTTCCCCAATATGAAAATTTTATCACAACCCCACCCTCTTTTGGGTGATATTGCTCACTTTTGTTCACGCTAAAATTTGTAAAATTGAGACAAGAGCGCCGGATTTGCCGCCAACACCGCGATATACCGGCCCCGGGCAGCCACGCATGACGAAATTTACCGGAAAAATGCCGAAAAGCCTTGCCAAATTCGGGGATTATTGATAGAATCACCTACGTTGTACGAAATGAGTCAGGGTGGCGGAACTGGTAGACGCGCTAGATTCAGGATCTAGTGAGCATTAGCTCATAGGGGTTCAATTCCCCTCCTTGACACCAACTTTATACAAACCGACGACGCTTTTAGCGTCGTTTTTTTGTTGCATTTGAACGGGAGCTGGGGCATCTATCGTAAGGGTAATATGGATGTCGTCGCGCAGCACATCGACCCTCTGTACGAATGCGTCAATGAGATTTTGGTTTGAGCTGGGCAGCGTTAAGGCGAGTTTCACCATTTCGTAGAACTCGCTGAATGACTCAAACTCAAAGGCGCTGTTCATGGTCTTTTGAAGCTCCGAGAGCTGCCCTTCGAGAATTTGTACGTCCGTAGCTATCTGAGACAGAAACGGCTTTGCGTCTGCCTCTTCGATGGTCCCCTTCATGAGCAAGGAGATCAGGCGGTTTTTCTCTCCAAGTTTTCTTTCAATCGCCGCTTCGATATTTTTTACTTCACGGTCGCTATGCGGCTCCTGTTTTTTCTGCGACTGCTTATAATCTTCGTAAAATTTTTTGAGCTTTTTCTTATCGCTGAGTTCTGATTTTATTGCTTCAGCAACCGTGTTTTCCAGATCGCGCACAGGTATCACAGGCAGAGAGCATACCGTCTTTCCGGACGCACAGTGCTTGTTACAGCGATAATAAAAATGTCCTTTGGCACTGGAACCGGACATTGCAGAGGAACATTCGCCGCAGAAGACCCTGCCCGTAAGCAGATATCTAGGGGTATTATCGTCTGTCACGGCACGGCGGTATGACCCTTTTTTTATCGCCTTATCTGCGGCTTCCTTCGCCATTTTTTCTGTGATTATTGGTTCCCACGCCGCCTCTTTGATTACCCAATTCTCTTTGTTGGTATCGCGCCGATTGACGTTGTTATGGCTTTTCATGCGACCGTATATTTGGCGGCCAAGGTAGGCGTCCTGATTTTTATGGAGGATATAATGCAGGGTGTTTGCGTTCCATGTCCCGCCAGACGGCGAGGGAAGCCCCTCTCTGTTTAACTTAGCTGCAATCGCTTTGTACCCCATGCCGCAGATATAAAGGTGATAAATGTCCTGCACTATCTTTGACGTTTCGGGGTCTGGTTCCCAGCGCGCTTTCTCTGCCCCGTGTTCATTTTTGACCTCGGCGCGGCGAAGCCCATAGGGTGGACGCCCACCGGTGGAGTAGCCATCTTTAGCGTTTTGTTCCTGTCCGCGCCGCGTTTCCACGGCAAGGTTCGCGGAATACCACTCGTCAACTATTTCTATGATGCCCTCCATGAGCCGCCCCATCGGGGAATCGTCGAACTCCTGTTTGGTGAAGAGCAGCTTTATACCACGTTTGCGCAGCAGGGTCTTGTAGACGATCGCGTCTTCTCGGCTGCGGGCAAAGCGGGAATTTTCGTAGCAAATAATGGCCGTAAACGGAGGTTTGTCTTTTTTTGCCAGAGAGATCATCCGCTGGAACTCAGGGCGGTCAGCGCTTCTTGCAGAAAATGCCTCATCGCGGAAAATAAACTCTTCCGGCACGTAATATCCGTTCTGCTGGGCGTAGTTTTCGATAGCAGCCAACTGAGAGGGCAGAGATGCCCCCGTTTCGACCTGCATTTCAGACGATACGCGGATATATGCTGCGGCTGGAATCATTCTTTCGCTATTCCTCTTTTGCCCCTTCGGCGGCAGCTTTCTCTTCTGCCCAACGTTCCCGCAACAACTCCCCGCCGATGTGGTTCATAGCCATGCCCTTTTCACCGAACGGGCCGGCTGTCGCCTTTTTCGGGTGGAACACGTACCAGCCGGGGTTTTTGTTTTCTCCCGGAAATTCCTTTGCCACTTCCTCGGCCTCTAGGTAGATTGTGTGGTACTGTTGAAATTTTGACATTTTACCTCTTCCATTCGATTGTGCCGAGTGCAGAAGAACATCTAGCACGTCCTATATAGTCACGGCCAACGTATATGTGTACTGCAATCGGTACATAATCCTCATAAGGATCAATACCATTACTCTTATATGCAGAAATAATTATTCCAGCTGCCAACCGTGCTATCTTTTCATATTGCGGAGTTTTTTTGAACTGTTGAAACGTTAGCGTCATGGTACATTCTTTTGTTGTTACTTTCGTTGCTCGATCATAAACCGTACTTGATGGAATATCCGATGCAACATACAACCTGAAATTTTCGTTGATGTCATTTTTTATTTTTCCTATAAGTTCATCTTTTGATGGTTTTTTCTCTTTTGACTCGTTTTGTGCTGGCGTAGGATTTTCTCTCGCCTTTTCCTGTTTTTTATCTCCAGAGAATATAGCAAAGAATGTAAGGCACACAAATAAAATTAGAGCCATGCCCCACCAACGACGATACCACGGTTTCTTTGTCTTTGGTTTTATATCTTTGGAAGGCTTGCTCTCAGGCATGATCATTCCGTTTTGAGTTAGATGTACATTTTCAACAGGAGCAACATTGTCAAATAGGTGATTGTTATGGTCTTTCTTGTCTGTTCTCTCTATCTTAGCGACTCCCCCAAAAGATTCGATAGCTTGTTGGATCTTTTGAGCCTCCCCTAAAGAAAGTCCCGATGATACTACCTGCGGCGCGTTATCTACAATATCTTTACTTTCTTTAATTCCCAGACGAGCAGTTTGTCGTATAGCCTTTATAAGGTTTATTTTTTCAGAAGTTCCTTTTTGTAAAGTGACTGTATACGTCAGAGGTGTTGCATCTTTTGTTGGACACCCACAATTTGGACAAGCAGGAGCCTTGTCGGAAAAATCTTTTCCACATTCAGTGCATCTGATAAGTGCCATCACAAGACCTCCTAGCTATTTTTTGCTCTCACACTCTAATAGATATTTTTCAGTCGTAGATATCAAAGCGTCAGAGAAGTTATATATATCATCTAGTTTCTCTATTGCATGTTTAATACCCTTTTTATCTTCCTCGAATGTATCTATTGCAAGTGATGTCTTTTTGAACCGGAAGCGACAAATAGTCCAATAATATTTATCGTCAAGGCAAATACTACAATGCCCCTTATAGTCATGTAGTACAACTCGTTTCACAGGGACTATTTTTCTTAATATCGCTTTTACGATATTGTATCCGTCTATTTCATCCTGTGTGGTCTCAATTCCGTCATTGTCGGCGGGCAGTTCCTCTATCTGCGAGGGAGCCTCTTTCTCCTTTGTTGCTGCTTTTTCTTCTTTTAGGGCAGATGAAAGCCTGTCGCTTACTCTCTCGCTTATAAATTGGCTGAAGGCCTTTTTTGTAATACCTGAAAACTTTTCAAGTAGGCCAGCAGTTAACCTTCCGTCGTAGACCTTGCGTGACATGAAACGTATAAAATCTTCGTTGGGCTCATTGAGCATGTCCATAAGATATTTTTTTATTTCATTGGTATATTTTAGTTCTTCGGCTGCGGGGATAATAGATCCAATATCGAAAGAATTTTTGCAGAATTTCTTGACTTCGCGGATAATCGCATCATTGACCTCATGTACACTGAACTTTAAAAACGGTTTGGTATCAAGCTTCTGCGATTCATCAATGTCGGAATAAAACTCGTAATCTGTTCCGTTGGTTAATACTCCTATCCGTGCAGGGACAACCATAAAATACCGTGCTAGCTGTGCGCGGTGGTCTTGCGTTAGTTCTGCTCCGCTCCACTTGCACTCGACCAGCATAATCGGTTCTCCATCTTTCATGATGGCATAGTCAATTTTTTCCCCTTTACGGTCTACGATATCAGCGACAAACTCAGGGACTACTTCGGCAGGATTGAATACATCGTACCCCAATGCCTGAATAAACGGCATTACAAGCGCTGTTTTTGCAGCTTCTTCTGTTTGAATGCTTGCTCCCATATCCTTGCTACGCTGGGCGATAACTTTAATGGCATCGATAAGTTCCACGACGTTTCCCCCTTATAAAAAATTAACCTGCATGAACAGGATAAAACCAATTACAACAGAAAATTTATAAAGTATCGGCTAGAACGCCCGCCGTGGACGTTTCCTGTCCACGATCTCAACTACTTTGCCGATGACCCTAAACCAATTAGCATCTTGAGCATATTCTCTGTCTACACGAATTGGGCCATAGGTCGGATTGGCTGATCTCAATTCTACGCTGCCGTCAGGGTTCCAAATCACCCATTTAATGAACCAGTTATCATTCCAGACCACAAGCGCCGTGTCTCCGCTCACGATGTCCTCAGCAGGGTTTATAACTGCAATATTGCCCTCTTCTAGCCCAGCACCTTCCATACTATCGCCATCAGTACGGATAGAGAACGGTTTTCGTAAATCATCGTACATTGCAAAGGAGCTGGTACTCACAGGAACTGTTTCGGTCGTTTCAGCCTCCACACCATAAAGGCCGTTTCCAGCTCCGCAGCTTGCGACCATCTCCATACTCAACACGGGGACTTCGATAAAATCTCCGAAGCGTACATTAGATTTCAACTCTGGAGCATCCTGCGCTGTCCTCTCCATTTTCAAACGCCTTGTCGGTGGTTGGTCTCCAACGCCCTCGTACCCCATAGCCTGCATAAGTCGGTGAGTATGGCTTCCTGTCGGTTCAGCTCCGTTGAGATATTTCTGAATATCTTCTGCGATGATACCTGATTTTTCCGAAAGCACCTTTATGCCATCCGGCGCAAACTCGTCTATCCAATCCCGCAGTATTGCAGAAAAAGCAGGAGAAGCCGGAGCCATCATATTTGAATCTCCAGTGAGATAAGCTGGCGATACATTATAGAATTCGGCAAGCTTTTTGACTTCATCAACTTTTGGCTGTTTTTTTCCACTCTCTAAACGCCATATTGTATCTACAGATGAGCCAATAATACTAGCTGCTTCCTGTTGTGTCTTTCCAGCATTTTTTCGTGCCTGCTTATATCTGTTCATAGAGACCAACTCCTCTAGTTTATTATCCGCAAAAATGCGAAAATTATCAAGATTTGAGAATTGCGAAGCATAATTTCGCAAAAATCCAAAGAAACCTATTAACACCGCAAAAATCCAAATATATAATTAAATCACAACGAAATATCCGCAAAAATCAAAAAGAGGAGGTGAAAAATACAAATGGCAAACATTCGAGAAATGAGAAAGCGTGCTGGACTTACACAGGTGGAAGTTGCAAAAGTTCTTGAAATCTCCATTGACACACTTTGGCGTTGGGAAACAGGCGCAAGTGAACCTCGTGCAACTGATTTGTTAAAAATGTCTGAACTATTTCGCTGCTCTGTGGACGATCTTCTTGGCAACCCTACGGGAAGCCCGTCTCGCCGCGGTCGGGCGAAAGATACGCAAGCGGCGTAGAGGACCATCTTCGCGAGGCTGCGCAAATGGTCGAAGTCGTAAAAAAGGCTGCGTCTCTCTTCACTCCGGAGGGAATCGCCCTCATCTACGAGGACATTGGCAGAAACGGCATCGCCAACACTCCGCAGCTTGCCGAACTCTCCGAGATGATGGAAGTGGTGGGAATTGAAGCGCAGAGGTAATCAGAAAGGAGGAACACGATGACAAACGAACTGGGAATTTTTACAAAGGACAACAAGGCAGTGGTCAGCAGCAGGAAGATCGCCGAGGTGTTTGAAAAGGAACATAAACACGTCATGGAAACAATCAGAAAGCTTGATTGTAACGAAGAATTTAACCAGTCGAATTTTCGACCCGTTGAGTACAAGGATGCAAAGGGCGAGATGCGCCCCGAATATCTCATCACCCGCGATGGCTTCACCCTCCTGGCAATGGGCTTCACGGGCAAAAAGGCGATGGAGTTCAAGGTGAAATATATTGCGGCCTTTAACGCGATGGAAGAAGAGCTTGCACACCGCGTACCAGCCGGACTACCTGACTTTACCAACCCGATTATCGCCGCCCGCGCTTGGGCAGATGCGGAAGAGGGACGGCTGGAACTTGCCGCTCAAGTTGAAAGAGACGCACCGAAGGTGCTTTTTGCCGATTCAGTTGCGGCGGCGCACACAGACATTCTCATAGGCGAGCTTGCGAAGCTGCTCCGACAGAACGGCGTAGAGATGGGGCAAACACGGCTCTTTGCTTGGCTCCGTGACAAAGGCTACCTGATGAAGACCGGCTCCAGCCGCAACATGCCGACGCAGAAAGCAATGGAGGCGGGGCTGTTCCGCATCAAAGAGACGGTTATCAATAAGCCAGACGGCAGCGTTCATATTTCCAAAACTCCGAAGGTTACGGGTCGCGGGCAGGTCTTTTTCGTGAACGTGTTTTTAGGACAAAATCAGGCGGCGTAACGTTCCTCTGCACCTTGACAATTAAATACGGGAGTCGATTTAGCCTATATGGAAAGTAGGTGAGAATGTGAATAACGCAGGAGAAATCTCTTACACGATAAGATACCCTGCCGCACTACACAAGCAATTGAAGTTTTTGGCAGTGGACAGGGATTTATCACTTAATAAGTTAATTATTTCTGTTCTTGCCCGGGAAGTACAAGCGGCCCGTGTGCCGTCTCCCATGAACGGATGACTTCATCAAAAGACTTCTGAATCAGGGCATTCAGTGAGATGTCTTGATATGCGGCGATGATTTTTAATTTTCGGTGCATTTCATCGTCATAGCGTATTGTCAGGGATGGCATGAGTATTCTCCTTTCTGAATGTAATCATTACAACCATTGACAGTATAACAGCCGCAAGATATAATCATAGACGTAATGGCTGTAATACAACCAATAAAATAGGAGGGAGAGCCGACATGGAACTGATAATCAGCCAGATGAGATGGCCAGCAGAAGTCTACAGGCAGATTAAGGAGCGGGCCTACCTGGAACGCAAGAGCGTAAACAAGATGGTGGTCGAGCTGGTGTTGAAGGGGCTCGCGTCATAAGGGGACAGGAATGCAAGAACCTTGACAACGAAATATTGGAAAACGGCTCATAGAAAAATATGAAAGGAGGCAAAGACGTGCCTAAGCGGGAAGAGAGGCACTTTAAGGTCCATATCCATTATCTGCCTTTGGAAGAACTTCGCAAAGAAGATCCCGCAAGGGCTGACGAGATGGAGCGAAATCAGAGGCGCTTTTTCGACATGGTCGTGAATATGGCAATGCAAGCAAAGAGAGGAGATGCGGCATGAACCCGAAAATCCTTATCATCGCGGCGGTCGCGGTTTTCCTGCTCGGCGCGTTTACGGCGGGAGTCGGGCGGACAGACGGGCGGCCTGAGTGCGGCAAGATGTACAGGCCGGTGACGGTTACGGAGGCGAGACTAAATGACTGCTAAGAGTTGGCGGGACAAGGTAATGGAGGCCGTAAAGTTCGACGACGACCTGTTGGCACCAGAGCAAATCGCTATTGTACGCGATAAATTTTTTGTTGGGCTGACAGAGATGTGCCCCTCGAAAATTTTCCTCAACGCACCTAGCAGCACGTCAGCTGACTGTTGCGGCAACTGCGGACGGTGCTGGGATAGCCACGCGACGGATACGGAGGGCGAGTAATGGAAGCCTATGCAGCGGCGCTCATCGCAGAGCTTGCGAAACACGTAAGCAACATGGTCGAGCTTTACAAGGCGGCAACGATAGGAGGGTAGGCGATGGATAAGAGATACAGGCGCAGGATTGTTAAGCCGGGCGTGGAATACTACCTCACCCGCATAAAAGACTACTACAGCGCGGCGTGGAGCAGCCCCGCAGCCCCAGCGGTGAACCTTATCGCCCTTCCCGGCGCGGACATGGGCGGCGGCCTTTTCAGCGATCCGCTAAAGGCAAAGGCGGCGCTGGAAAACTACCTCGAAGACAACAGAACATCATGAGCGAGACGCAGAGATGTATCTCATTTGGTGAACTGACCTACAGGAAGCTCTACATCGTGGATATGCTAGCTGAAGGGCATGCCACGGCAGAAATAGCGCGGGACATGCACCTGTCACAACAGACGGTAGCAAATGTAATAACGCACACCATGCGCCGGTTACAACTGCATGACAGAGAAGAGCTCGTGCGCGAGTACCTCGAATGGGTAGCTGCATAGGGAGGCGGAGCTAAAGCCGCTGCGGGTTGTCAGAACGGCCGACTAGGTAGTCGAGGGAGACGTCGAAGTAGTCGGCAAGGGCGATGAGGCGCTCGATTGATGTCAAGGTTTTTGCGTTTTCTATGTCACTGATTTGTGTCTTGGTCACACCGAGGAACGAGGCAAGGGCGCTTTGGGAAACCCCCTTTTCTGCTCGAAGAGACTTAATCCGTGATGCAAAGATGTTTTTTTCAAGAACCAACCATAACAACCCCTTGACGTTAGATTAAATCTAACTTATAATTTAATTGGGTTAGATAAAATCTAACTCAAATAGAAAGAGAGGAGCGATGAATGAAACAACTACGAATACGACAACTACGCGTAGAAAAAGGCTGGACACAAAAACAGGTTGGAGACGAGGTCGGGGTGAGTAAGGTTGCTATCCACGACATCGAAACCGGCAAGCAAAAGCCCTCCTACGACGTACTCGTAAAGCTAGAAAATTTGTTCCACAAATCGCACCGCTACCTGTTGGCGCAGGTAGACGAAACCTAACCGACACCATTATATCAGCAACGCACAATCACGAAGGAGGCTAAATAATGCACGAAACAATGGCACAACTGGCGCAGAGTGATTTTTTCTACAACCACATCGCCCCGAACATCAATATGGTCAAGGCGGTTTTCCTGCTGGGGATCATAGGGCTGGCTGGGGTATCTGCATATTCGGTACGTCTCGGACTGGAAGCCGAGGCAGAAGATGAAAAAAGAAAGGAGACAGCGATATGAACTGTAAAAAAGAAAAGATGCCCACGGCGGCAACCGTGAGCAATCTCGAAGAAAAGAGTTGTGAAAAGGACTCTTTGACTATTATACCACAAGACGAGAAAGATTTCTTTGACGGGCTCCGCGAGTGGTACGCAAAACAGCCGATTTTTGAGTGGGAGGTGCGGACGGCATGAAGACGTTTAGCTCGGCAATGACAGCCAGCGAGCTGAAAATCAAGGGCGAGCTGGCACTTGATCGCCTGAAAGACTTAGAAGGAGCTCTTAGCTACGCCGCATTTTACATGCCTGGAAGCATTATAGACCGAAAGGAATTAATTATCTTGCACGATGAAATAAAAACCATAGCAAAAATGCTAAATAGCCTATATGACCAGGTAGCAAGCAATGAAAAATCTAGCGGAGCTCCAAGAGACTCTTGACGAACAACTCCGAGAGGAATGCCGCACCAACTCCTACCTACGCAAATTGTCGGAGGCTGAGGAGCGCCGGCGCGAAAACGTTATCTACGGATTTGCGCCGGACGAGCGGCTTAGCGTCGAAGAGGCGCTAGCGGAAATACGGCTCGAATCAGTTCAAGATAGCCTCATGACTTGGCACGGATTTACCAATCATCATAAAAACTACTAAAAGGGAGAGATATAAATGGCATTCAGAAAGGCAGAACGCAGACAGGCAAAACTTCGGCTTGGGCTTATAGGCCCTTCGGGATCTGGTAAGACCTATGGTGCGTTACTCGTCGCGCAGGGGATTGGCGGCAAAATCGCCCTAATAGACAGCGAGAACGGTAGCGGCGAGCTCTATGCCAACCTGTGCGAATACGACGTTTGTCCGCTTACACCACCATATACACCAGATAAGTATATAGCAGTCATACACGAAGCTGAAAGGATGGGGTATGCGACAATCATTATAGACAGTCTATCTCATGCGTGGGCAGGTGCGGGCGGCATTCTTGAACAAGTTGATGCTCGCAAAGGCAGGGGCAACGATTTTGCTGCATGGAGAGACGTAACCCCAAAACATAATCAGCTTGTTGATGCCATGTTGCAGAGTCCTTGCCATATCATAGCGACAATGCGAGCAAAGACCGCTTATGAAATGGAAAAAGACGAGCGCACAGGCAAAGTCAAGCCTGTCAAAGTAGGTCTTGCCCCTGTCCAGCGCGAGGGTATGGACTATGAATTTACCGTTGTACTAGAGATAGACCAGCAGAAGCACATGGCTGTTGCCTCAAAAGATCGTACCTCGCTATTTGACGGCGACGTGTTCAAGCTCTCAAAAGAAACCGGGGAAAAACTTAAAAATTGGCTTGAAAGTGGTCTTCCTGCGGAGGCTATGAACAAATCGGCAAAACCGCAGCAATCTGCCCCCCTCTCCCCGCAGGAACAGGCAATAAAAACGCTGAAAAACCTTCTTGTTCGCGAAGAAGGACTCGGCCTTAAACCGGAGGAAGCCGCGGGGTGGATAAAGAAAATACTCGGACGCGAAGACATAAAGGGCCTTGACAGCCTAAGCCCGCAGGAAGTGGAGCTCTGCCTCAAGGCGGCGCGAGACTCCATATCGATGGTTGCATAAGGAGGAATCACCATGCCACGCAGGAAAAAAGACCAGATAGACGATCAGCTTCATGAGGCAACGAGGACGCACCCAACCACGCAGGACCCTGAGATTGCCCACAGCGAGCCACAGGAAGGGGCCAAACTTGCCGAAGAGGACAACTACCCCACTGTCGTGATACATGACGGCTGGAAATGCCCTTACGATAAAGATAGCTCTTCACTGTTGGGGCGCAGTATCGAAGAGGCTAGAGACTTATGGATGTGTTATTGCTGTGATAATAACAAGACATGTGAAGGGCCTAAGTCTACTGCAAACGAGCCTGAACACGGCACGGACGAAAGCGAGGAAGGGGCGGCTTAACGCCCCTTTAACCCGAAGGGCTGAAAAATGATGGCACGAAAACGTCAGTCTATATCAAAGACGCTGCGATTTGAAGTTTTTAAGCGAGATAAGTTTACCTGTCAGTATTGTGGAAGAATGGCACCGGATGTTGTCTTGGAAATTGACCACATAACGCCTGTAAAAGAGGGTGGCAACAATGATATTTTAAACCTCGTAACTTCCTGTAAAGACTGTAATCGTGGTAAAGGATGCAGAAAAATATCCCAAAGGAAAGAACTAGATATCCAGCAAGACCAGTTAAAGGAACTAGCTGAACGTCGAGAGCAACTAGAATTCCTCGTAAAGTGGAGAGAGGAACTAAAAAGTATTGAGGAACTTCAGCTAGACGCGATTGATCAAGAAATACAGCGATATTCCCCTAACTACCAGATGGGGCAAGTTGCGAGAAATGCAATGCTATGCACCTTGAGGAAGTTTGGACTTCAAGAAGTCTTGATCGCAGTAAATATTTCTTTCCCGAAATATTATCACCCTGATGAATATTGGGAAAAAGAAAGTTGGTCAAATGCCTTTAATAAAATCGGCGGTATCTGTTGGAATAGGAAGCAACAAGGACAATCTTAGCAGGAAGGATGGTGAAAGGCACCAGCCCTTAAAATGAGATCGCGAAATTTAAAACCTGGTTTTTTCACAAACGAACAATTGGCTGAATGTAGCTTTGAGTCTCGTATCCTTTTTGAGGGATTATGGTGCATAGCGGATAGGCTTGGACGTCTTGAAGATAGGCCCAAACGCATAAAAGGACAACTGTTCCCGTATGATAATGTTGACATTAATAAAATGCTTGGCGAGCTGGAAATACAGGGATTGATAGTACGGTATGAGGTATGCGAGAAAAAATACATTGAAATCCCAACGTTCTTAAAACACCAAAGCCCCTCAACAAGAGAGGTAAATAGTGTTATTCCTGGACCGGATGGAACACTGCCTCAACCACGCAATAACAAGACACAACCTAGGACGTGCCAAAGCATAGACAAGACAGAACCAAAGCATGACCTAGGCTGTACCCAGGCACCCCCTGATATACTGATTACTGATATACCTCTTACTGATGTACCTCTTACAAAAGAAGAAGCCGGCGGCGGCGACCAAAAATTGCTTTTGACCGACTTCACCCCGGAGGAAACTGAGATCGTCAGGCTCTTTTCCGGGGTGAATGGGCTCAAATTTGACGTGCAAAAGCTGGTTCAGCAGACGCGGGACCTCCGGGGAGAATACCCGAACGTGAACATCCTCAGCGAGGCCAAGAAAATGGCGCTGTGGCTTGACGGGGCTGACGGCAAAAAGAAATCTGGCAAGCGCAATCTCCTGCTCTTTGTCCGCAACTGGGTTGAGCGTGCCAATAACACGCCATCTCCGCCGCTGCGGGAACTTGAAAAACAACGCAACGGGCCACAGAAAAACCCTGACGGCTCCTATGGCACGCCCGCAAAGGGCAACAAAGAGCGCAACCGCCAGCTGGCAGAGAAATACGGGGACCTCGTGTGACGGGAGGTGTTGGCATGAATGCGACACAGGAGACGTTTAGACGCGCATCGGTGGGGGCTCTGCTCTCGCCGGAAGAATACGCGGAATGCGAGCAAAGACGCACAGAGCGGCGCGAAAAGGCTTGTACCTGGCTGAGATATCGGTACTCGGACGTCCGCGACGAAGAAGTTGGCGACCGCCTGGCAAACGACATCCAGACGATCATGCGCTGGGAGGACGAGTGCGAGAAATGCGAAGATCCCCAAAAATGCGGACATTCGCGTTGCGTACTGGAAATCCGGGAAGAATACGTTCGCGGATTCCGGGAATTTATCACGAGGGCCAAGCCTTGCGAGCGCGGAGAAAAACACGTCGAAGAGCGGCGGTGCGATGCCGAGTTTGAACAGAGCGGCATTCCTCCAGAGAGACGCAACAACGTATTCGAGAGCTTTGACGTTGGGCGAAATACCGAACTGCGAGCAGCGAAAGGTACGGCGGTGGACTGCGCGGAAAAGAACCGCGGGCTGATATTGGGCGGCCCCGTAGGCTGCGGCAAGACTCATCTCGCCATCGCAATAGGGATGTTTGCCCTCAAAGATGGCCGAAAAGTCCGCTTCGCGCTAGTACCGGAGTTACTAGAAAGCCTGAAAAACGAGATGTTGGACGGGAAAAGCACCTTATACGAACAGGTGAAGCGGTGCGACGTCCTCATCCTCGACGATGCCGGCACGAGTAAAGAAACCGACTGGAAAGACGAACGGCTCTTTATGCTTATTGATTGGCGATACGGGCATAAGCTCCAAACCGTTGTGACCACTAACGCAGTATCGGAAGAGGCATTCCGAGGTCTGTTGAAAGGCGAACGTGCGGAGCGCACCTTCTCCCGCCTTATGGAAATGACAGAGCAAGTCTGGATGGAAGAGGCGCAGGACTACCGGCGAAAGAAAAGCGGTGATAAAGATGCCTGACCCAATCCGAACCGTAGAGCTCCCGATGTTCAGGCGCACTCTGACACTGGAGCCGAACAAGATGTTTGCCAACCACCACTACGCAGTTATGGAGCAACAAGAGGACCTGAAATACTTCGTTAAATTTTTCCAGACAGAGACCGAAGCACACGAATATTTAGACCGAATAGAGACGGAGGCAAAAACATGCCAAGAGATCACAACAGAGTGAGCATGACGGGCCGCCTTGCCCGCGACCCTGAGTTGAAGAGAAGCCAGTCCGGCAAGAGCGTGCTGAGTTTTACCCTCGCGGTGGACAACAGCTACAAAGACAAGGCGGGGGAACTTGTTCCGGGCGTGTATTGGCATCCTTGTGTTGCATGGGGCGGGCCCGCAGACAAAATCGCGAAGTATTGCCGCAAGGGCGACCGGATACTTATCGAGGGCAGGCTTTCCACGCGGGAGTACACGGACAAATCCGGCGAAAGGCGTTGGCGGACAGAGGTAATTGTCGAGAATATCGTTTTTCTCGGCAGAAAGGGCGACGGAGCGCAGCAGAGCGCACAGACACACGCCGGCAGCGGTTACGCCGGTTCGACCGGCAGCAGCTTGCGCGGCGAATCCGGCTTTGACGACGACTTCCCGCTCGACTTCTCGGAGCTCGGCGGCGGGGATGGCGACGTACAGATTCCGTTCTAGGGAGGAATTGAATCATGAGAAAGATTAAATTCCGCGGAAAAAACAAAGACGGAGTTTGGCACTACGGCGGATATGTTGAGTATCTGGGCAAACCGCGCATAGTCAATGAGGTCAATGATGGCCCGCTCTATGCGCTAGTACCCCAGCAAGTAATCCCCGAAACGACAGGCCAGTTCACCGGCTTGCTCGACTGCAACGGCAAGGAGATTTACGAGGGCGATGTCATGATGAACAAGAACGCCAAAGTGTTTGTGATCATCTACCGCGGCGGTGGGTTCTGCGCGATGTCACCCAGAGAATATTGCCTTGATCTTGCAGGGTGCCCATGTACTATATCAGATCCTTTGGGAGCAAAACAGAGCAGCGATTACTTTCAGGAGCAGTGTTGGGTTATCGGGAATGTGCACGAACGCTCGGAACTGCTGAACTGTTAAAAATGTGTGTTTTCGGCGTTGGTTCCATAGTTTGTGTCGTTGGCGGACTAGCAATTGCGTCAGTTTTATTGCTTGCGTCGCTGTATATGTTTGTACACGCAATCGACCGAATAAGAGGTTTTTACTGTATGTATCGTAACGTGGAAGTAATCTATCGAGCGAAAGGAAAGGATATGAAAGATGCCTGAACTCAAGCCCTGCCCGTTTTGCGGGGGCGAGGCGGAAGTACAAGAGGTGAGTATTGTAATGTTCGAGCTGTTTGAAGATCGGAAAAAACGTTTTTACGTTCAATGCCAATGTTGTAACGCGGCATCAGATTTGCACACAAAGAGAAATGCAATAGCACGCTGGAATATGCGAACGCCAGAAGAAGGGAGCTTTGACGATGGAGTATCTCTATAAGTTTGCGTGCGAGCACCCCGGATGGTTGGCTCTGTATATTTTCTTCATATGTTCGGGGATATCAGGGTTAATTCGGATCGTCATTAAAAGATAAGGGGGTTTGGTGATGGAGGCTAAGCAGCCGCCGGATGGCGGTACCTCACAGGAGGCAACTCACTATCAGCTGTTACAGCAACAGCCGATAGAGATCATGCAGACGCTATTTTCGCCGGAAGAGTTTAAAGGCTTTTTGCGCGGGAACATCATCAAGTATGTACTCAGGTATGGACATAAAGATGATTGCCGCAAAGAGGCTGAAAAAATCGCTCAATACGCTCAGTGGCTCGCGATGGCGGAGCGCGCCGAAACGATAAAGCCGTAATGAACGCAAGAGTATTTCCCCGCCGCACGAAGTTCACGCCGCCCAAAAGTGACGAGTACGTGCAGAAACTGTTGGAGTTCAGAGATAGAAAAATCAGAACAGGAGAGCGAATAATGAAGACTAAGCACACGCCGGGACCGCTGGCAATGGGTACAGACTGCGACTCTAAGGACCTTGTAATAACAAACGAAAATACAATCGTTGCATCTGTATATGAAAAAGAATATGGGCCGTTATTTGCCGCCGCGCCGGAGATGGCCGATGCGCTAATCGAAACATGCGAGGCTTGTGAAAAAACAGTCTGTGGCGGCTGCTCGGTCGGGCGCGCGCTAAACAAGGCTGGCGTGACACTGGATTGTTGGTGTGTGTTGGAGGTGGATGATGAATGAAGCTGGGCGACCTCGTAACAAAGCTCCTCGCGGCGGAGGACCTTTGCCAAGCGCACCCGGACACGGAGGTTGTTTGCCGCGTGTCGCGGGACGGCAGATGGGTAGCGGTGGACATAACGGATATCGAGTGCGAGGACAGGCCGGACGGCGTGCTCGCGTTGGTAGGGAGGGAATAACTGTGATATTGGACAAAGAACAAATTGACGAGGGCAAAAAATACGCAGCCGAACTTGAGCGTAAAAAGACGGAGCGCGCCAGATCATGCCTCACCATCGAGGAAGCAGAAGCGGAGGCGTACTTTATTGAGTCCCTGCTTCCGTGTCCGTGTTGCGGTGGGCGCGGAGAAATGGACAACATCCATGTAAGCGGGAACCTCGGCCACAAATGGACCTTTGGCATAGTCTGCACGAAATGTGCGCTGGGACATTTCCTCGGTTATGACACGGCGGAGGCAGCGCGCGACGCATGGAATCTGCGCGGCGGGAAGAAGGCGAGCTGACCCATGCGCTGCGTTGAATGCAAGCACTTTCACCGTCTCGACCTCCGCACGTCGCCGCCGGCGGTGATCTGCTCCAAAAAGCACGATAGCGACACCGACCACAACAAGGGCTGCGGACGCGGCGAGTACAAGAGCAAAAACGCGCCTGTGTGGGGCCACGGAGACGGCCCCGGCAAATGGTACAGCCAGGCAAGGAGGACGGCGGCATGATGTTTCGCTGTATAAATGGGTGCAAGTATTTTGAAGGGCTCGACCGCCGGAACAAGACGATCTGCGCGCGGATTCCAACGCCAAAAGATGTTGACCCTTACATGGGCTGTTACTGGGGCGAGAAGGCCGAAAAGGAAGAGCAGCCGCATGAGGACCCGCGGCAGGGTGGTCTTTTCGACGAGCAAAGGGGGCTTTTCTGATGGGTAAGCCGTTTACGATCCTCATTCCGGGAAAGCCGGTAGCCAAGGCAAGGCCTAGATTCGCGCGTAGAGGCAATTTTACCGTAACGTATAAGCCGGACAAGGAAACAGCCGAAGAGGGCAAGTTTATACTGCTCACGCGCGCGGAGATGGCAAAGCTGGGGATGTCTGGACCGATACCTACGGGTACGCCGGTAAAGATCACTTGCTCATTTATGTTTCCGATTCCTGCGAGTTGGAGCAAGAAAAAACGGGAGGCGTTGAAGGGCGCGCTGCATACGAAGAAACCCGACCTCGATAATTTAGTCAAGTTTGTCAAAGATGCCATGAACCGGGTGGCTTGGGAGGACGACAGCCAAGTATGCGTCTACGGGCCATGTGTGAAGCGGTGGGCGGAGAAGCCCTGCACGATAATCGTTATTGAGGCGTTGGAGCCGATAGCAATAACCAACAGCAAATAAAAAATCCCCCGCCGCCGTTGCACCGGTCGCGGGGGAACTCCAGAAAATGGTGATTTGCTTATACACCATTATACCATCTGGAGGTACGCAATGGGCAGGCACAAGCACCGCCTTATCATCCCGAAAAAGGTAGCTAGGATAATGGATATAATCTCTCTTCTGCTCGACTGCCACCCCGCGGGCTATCTTGTCCTGTGCGGCCGTACAGAGTGGCCGGACGACGAGGAGATAGCGGAAATGCTGCGCAACCGCGACGGCGCGGGAGAGTCCGTGCATGTGCAGGGCGGCCCGGATATACCCGTCGCCCAGCGCCGCGTCGAGGCGTTAGAGGCAGCACGGCAATATATAGGAGTGCTCGATCACTACGGAGGCACGGCGGCACTGGTGAATGCGCTCAGGGACTTTCAGCGGCATGACCCGCAGCGGTGCGAGCTATTGCGGCGCATCGGGACCACGGGAATGCCGGGGGCTAAGAGCCTCGAAGCGCTGGCTGGCGAATACCACATGGACTTAAAAACGCTCTACGCCTACAAGTACGAGGCAATAAAGGGCATTGCCTACATCGTGGCGTACAGTGAAGAAAATTTTGAATTGGAAGGATAAAAAATTTGACAACACGTATGACACGTATTATAATAATAAATGTAAGGGGGACGGCACAAAATGAAGGACAAAGACTTAATGAAAAAACTTCTGCAAGACGGTTGGGAGCTAGTAAGAGTAAATGGCAGCCACCACGTACTACAGAAAGGAAACAAGACAGAAGTTGTCCCAATTCACGGAAAGGATGTCCCTAAGGGACTCCTAGAAAAAATATTGAAAAGGACGGGGCTGAAATAGCTCCGCCCTTTACCAGAGAGAAAGGTGATAAATAATGTTATTCGTATACCCCGCAGTATTTCACAAGGAAGATGACGCATATTGGGTTGAGTTTCCAGACCTTGAAGGGTGCCAGTCATTCGGTGATACCCTGACCGAGACAATGGCTGGGGCGCAGGAGGCTCTTGCCGCTTATATTCTTACCCTTTTGGAGGGAGGGGCGGAGCTGGCAAAACCTGGGGATATATCGGACTGCGTATCTCCCGATGACGGATTTGTGTCTCTCGTCTCGTGCAATATCGACCCTTACAAAGACAAGCGGGCGGTAAAGAAGACGCTCACGATCCCCGCTTGGCTCAACGAGCGCGCAGTTTCTATGGGAATTAACTTTTCTCAGGTGTTGCAGGACGCGCTTTTGCGCAGGATAGCATAGGTTAGGCATATTTGTGATGGCGACAAGCAGCATATATGCAAGCGTAGAAATCAAAAATAAAGCCGATAGCAAAAAGCTTGTAGTGGCATTAGAGCGTGCGAAGGAAAAACGGGCTAAGAGTAAAAAAATTGTTTTTTCACGTCTCGTTGAAGAAGTCAAAGGCGAGCAAATTAAAGATATTTTTGTAAATTAGCTATGGCCGCCCTCCGGGGCGGTTTTTATTATCGGGACCATTTCGGTGACGTCACATATCGCTGAAGACGTGCAGCTAATTCTTCTGGTGATAGAGGACTAAAAAAGAATCCCTGAGCTCGGCACTTTCTGGACAAGTCGAAAGCACTTACTGTCAGGGATGGACATCTCATTTCTGAGTGAGCATATAATACACATTTATAAATTAGATGTCAAGAGAATCAGGGAGTATACCACAGAATAAAAAATTGTCAATAACAGTAAGCCCTTCTGCTACAAAAACAGGACTTATTGTTCTCTCAAGTTATAAACTCTCCCGAAGACGCTCCCTAAAACTCTCCCTAAAACGCTCCAGGAAACACTCCATAAAAAGCTCCATGAAACGCTCCATGAAAACCTCCCTAAAACACTCCCTGAAAGACTCCCGAAAAGACTCCCTGGAAAATCTGAAAAAAGACATTATGCTTGTATCATCGAATCGATTTGACGGTGAGACCTAAGAACGCAAGCGCGCTACGCCTCGCGGTGTTGGAGAGATGCAACGGCCCTCCAACACAACCGCGAGGCAAATTTTTTGCACAACGACGAACCCCGCACGCGGATGGCCATGCGCCTAAAGCGAGGCGGGGTATTTTTATCACACGGGGGAAAAAAGATGAATCTTGTAAAAGTAAAGCTGCAAGAACTCAAGCCTGATAATAAAAACGCACGCAAGCATAGCGAGAGAAACATAGAAGAGATAAAGCGTAGCCTTCAGGCGAATGAACAGTATCGCCCTTTTGTTGTCCAGCGTAGTACCAATCGTATATGCGTTGGCAATGGAATGTACGAAGCGATGATACAGCTAGGATATGAGGAAGGCTGGGTTGAATATCGCGACCTGACGGATGAAGAAGCGATAAAACTTGCGCTCACTGATAACCGTACAAGCGAGCTCGCTGAATGGGATATGTCTACGCTTGCGGACCTATTCCAAGAAATGGGATCTACAGCGGATGTGCCAGGATGGAATACTGAAGAAATAGAGAACTTATTACAGGTGCCGGAACCACTCGAGTTGGACAGTTATGATAATACTACGGATGAAGCTGGCACCACATGCCATTGTCCTAAATGTGGCTTTGAATTTAAGGTGTAATGTGTAAATGAAGCCTAAAATATGTGCGTATGTTCAGCAAGAATATTCAAAGCAGAGCTATAAGAACGAGTGTATGGACTCCCGTCACTTTGTTGGTCTGCGTGTCATAATTGATGTATTAGAGCGAAACGGATATGAGGTTGATTATGCAGGTATTGAGACAGTACATAATTATGATTTTGTACTTGTATCTTTAACGGCAGATTGTGACTGGTGGACATATATTTCTGAGCGATTGAAATGGCGTAAGGGAAACTATAAAGTTATAGTTGGTGGGGCTGGGTTGTTGCACATATCGCCTTTCCTTCCCTTCGGAGACATATTTATATGGGGACGTGGAGAAAACGTTATTATCGACATAATTAATGGCAGTACCCTGCCACAATCGGCAACAGACGCGACATCCTTTTCAGAAGAACGTAAATATTATATTGCACAAGCAGATAAACCATATCCATACCCTATAAAACTATCTGAAAACCGAATTTTTCAAGAAGACGCGATAGGTTGCAATCATAAATGCTTGTTTTGCGGGTATACATGGCATAGAAAGTTTAATAGTAATAATGATTATTATGTAATGTCGCTTTCATTATTTGGAACAGACATGTCACGGACAGAACGAGCACTTCTCGATATGAGCCGTGACTACAACTGTATTGACTTCAATAAGCTGAGAACGACTGCAATTGATGGTTTTAGCGAGCGTCTACGTTATAGTGTGAACAAGAAGATCAACCGAGAATTATTGCTTGGCTTCTTTAACGCAATGACTGACTCCGTGCGTATAAAAAAAATAAAGCCGCATCAAATAAAACTGTATAACATTTGTGGATATCCAACGGAAAAAATTGATGACATGCAGGAGTTTACGGAAACTCTACGCGAAGCTGATCGATATGGGGATAAACTTGATAAACAATGGAGCATTGTACTTCATAATACACCATTTCGTGCCATGCCTGCGACTCCTATGGCCTGTGCTCCAATGTCATATCAGAGTTATCGAGGAAAGATAGCAAAATTCTTACGCGATAAGCTATATAAGGGCAATATTTTATTCCAAGGCCGTAATTTCTGGGCAGTAGAGTCGATGGGGACGGATTCATTGTCTACTGTGATTTTATCCGCTATTGCCCATAGGGGAGAACGCGATGACACGGAAAATATAGTCAAGCTTTGTTCTACCCCTACATTTTGGCGCGCAAGTTCTGGAGTAAAGCAAGCAACGCTTGAGAAATATTTTAATGTTGGCAGGCTGTTTAGCGAATTTACCGTTGAAACATTGCCCTCTCGTTATCTAAGAACATACGCCAAAGTTGAATCTTTTTGGCCTAAAGCACATCATGAATAGGGGGAGATATTTTTGAATGATTCTGTTGCTAACTGCAAAACTGCAACCAAAAAGCGCAGGGCGACGGATGCTGACATAGAGGAAGCCCTTAGGGCGTGTAAAGCTATCCTCACCGCCTCCTGCGCTTGGCTTGCTAAGAACAAAGGAATACAGATGCGGCACCAGAGCATGTCAGCTCGTATCGCTAAATCCGAACGACTGCAAAAAGTCCGCGAGGAAGTTGAATATTCCACTCTGGATTTTGCCGAATCGAAACTATTACAGCTGTTGGACATGGGAGATAAGACGGCAATAATTTTTTACTTGAAATGCAAGGGTAAATCTCGCGGATATGTTGAGCGACAGGAACTTACAGGGGAAGACGGCAGTCCTATAGCCGTGACCACGCCAGAAATAAAGGTCGTATTCAATGGCGGTGCCGAAGATGAAAAGGAAGAAGGATAGCCGTGAAATATCGTTTGCACCAAAATTCGATATATTATTTAAGCCGGCGAGGTATAAAGTGTTGTATGGCGGTCGCGGTGCCGCCAAATCGTGGGAAATAGCCCGTGCTCTGATTATAAAGGGACTTCAATCCCAGCTTAGGGTTCTGTGTGCAAGAGAAATTCAGCATTCAATCGCTGACTCCGTGCACAAGCTTCTAAGTGAGCAAATATATGAAATGGGGTTTGCGCCTTGGTATAAAATAACCAAAAACACTATCACTGGCGTAAACGGGACGGAGTTCATTTTTAGTGGACTCCGTTTTAATGTGCGAGAAATTAAGTCCAAAGAAGGAATTGATATCTGTTGGATAGAAGAGGCACAAAGTGTCTCTGAAGAGTCCTGGGATGTGCTCATTCCTACGATACGAAAGGAAAAATCGGAAATTTGGCTGTCATTTAATCCCGATGCCGAGACAGACCCTACATACCGCCGCTTCGTGATAGATCCTCCTCCCGATTCATTTGTGCGCAAGGTTGGCTGGCAAGATAACCCATGGTTCCCCGATGTCCTGCGGCAAGAAATGGAATATCTCAAGCGAGTTGATTACGAGGCATATCTGCACGTATGGGAAGGTGAAGTCAGGCGTATTTCAGAAGCGATTATTTTCAAAAATAAGTTTATTGTTGAACCGTTTGATACGCCGGATAAAACCAGGTTCTACCATGGCGCAGACTGGGGATTTGCGCAAGACCCTACCACATTGGTGAGATGTTTTGCTGTCGATAGAAAACTCTACATAGATCAAGAAGCTTATGGGATTGGGGTGGAACTTGATGAAACCCCGCAGCTTTTTGACAGCATAGAAACAGCGCGTAGCTGGCCTATCAAGGCGGACGAAGCGAGACCGGAGACCATAAGTTACATGAAAAAGCAGGGGTTCAACATCACGGGAGCGAAAAAATGGACGGGTTGTGTCGAGGACGGTATTGCTTACATAAAGAGCTTTGAAAAAGTAATTATTCATCCACGATGTAAACATACAATCGATGAGTTTAAGCACTATTCATACAAGGTGGACCGCCAAACTGGCGACGTGCTGCCTATTGTATTGGATAAGAACAACCACTGCATAGACGCCTTGAGATATTCACTTGACGGATACATAAAAGACAAAGTGCCTATGCAGATCAACCCCGCCGTCCTATCCCCACGGCATCCACGAATCAGGAGATGAGAAAATGAAAAAACGACGTGCTCCAAAACAAAAGGCACAACTAACACCGACCATGCAGATTGCTACAGATGTCCTGCGCGGGCAAGAGGCAGATATCTTGACGGTGGATGAGGTTCAACGCATGTACGGGCCTTGCCGCACGCGCGGCTACCACAACAACGAAGTTGTGCGGACAGCACAGGATGCGGCGCTGGCTTCTAGTGGTGTGTACAGCCTTTTGCAGCATACCATATGCAGCGGATTAATTGGGACGATGCCTCAGTTTGTTGGTTACGGCGTGCTGTCTAATCTTACGCAGGACGGGCTTATCCGTTCCGGCATAGAGATGCGTGCCGACGAAATGACGCGCAAATGGATAGAGCTTACACACAGCGGACAGGATAAAGAGGCTGAACAGGAGAGAGACGACGGTGCACTCAGTTCGTCGCTGGATTTTCCTTTACCGGCGAATACCTCCGGTGATTCAAGCGAAGATACGCTGGTATCCACGCTCAACTCAGAAATAGATCGCTTCAAACTTCGCCGTCTCTTCCGAGAGGCAGCGGCCATGTGCGGCTATTTCGGCGGTTGTCTGGCCTATATTGATATCGGAGATGTAAGCGACGATGACCTCAAGCTTCCGCTCAAACTGGACGAGTTTACCTTTGCGAAAGATTCACTGCGTGGATTTCGCCTAATCGAGCCTTTTAACATTGCTCCCGGACTATATAACAGCGACCAGCCATTGTCAGAGATCTATTTTAAGCCGGCCACATGGTACGTTCTTGGGCGTGAAGTTCACGCTTCTAGGTTCCTCTATTTTAGCGAAGGTAAACCCCCGACTCTCTTGCTCCCTGCGTATAACTTCTTCGGTGTTCCACTGGCGCAGATAGTGCTCGATGTCGTGACTCACTTTACCGAGTGCCGTGAAGCGGAAGCACGCCTGCTCACGAAGTTCAGCCTTACCGTAATGAAAACCAATATGCAGGTGCTTCTTACTGGTGGCTCCGATGGCAACATTCGCAGAAGAATAGAATATTTCGTCCAGAACCGCGACAATGACGGCATTATGACCATAGATAAAGATACGGAGGATATTATCAAGCTAGAAACACCGCTTTCAGGAGTAACGGATATCGTGCGGCAGGCAATGGAGATGGTGGCGGCCATGTTTGGCGAACCGGTGGTAAAGCTATGGGGCATCTCCCCCGGTGGTTTCAACGCCACTGGCGAGTCAGATATGCAGAACCACTACGACCATGTTAATAGCGTACAGGAGAAAATATTACGCGAGCCGTTAGATTACGCGCTACGAGTTCTCCAAATGAACAAATACGGTGTGATTGACGACTCTCTGACCTTTAGCTTCTCCCCGTTGGGGGACGACGACGACCGCGCGATTGCCGATATCCAGAAGATCAAGGCGGACACGGCGGCGGTGCTCTTCGACCGCGGTATAGTGGACGGAGAAGAGGTGAGAAAGACCCTAGCTGAGGACCCCAAGAGCGCCTTCACGAATATCGATCCGGGCAAAGAGATAGCAGAACCCGATCTTGCGCTCCCATTAGAGGAAGAACCACAAGGCACATCCCCCCAGGATGTCAACGAAGGCGAGCCAGTACGGGTAGAGAATCGTGATTTAAGCGGCAACATCTACTAGGAGTGCAGAAATGGCGATAAAACGGACCTTAAAAGCTACACGTTCCAGCGTATCAATCGAATGCGCCTATCGCAAGAAACTTGATGGACTGATAGACAGAATGCAGCGATCGGTTGTCTGGTGGCTTAGGGCGGCTTATCGACGCAGGGAAGGACAGATTGTCATGGACGCCGCGCCCGCGCGCGATCTCTCGCAGGAACTTCAAAGCGTGATGCGCGATTGGCAGCGTGATTTTAATGCAGCAGCTGAGGATATCGCTCGATGGTTTGCAGAGCAGAATTCACGTCATGTTCGTAATTCGACGAAAGAGGCGTTCAAAGCGGCGGGACTTGAAAAGCTTATTACGGTCAAGTTTCGTTACATGAACCGACGAGAACGCGACGTGCTCCAGTCAATCATAGTCGAGAACGTAAATCTCATTAAATCCATTCCGCAGCATTACTTAACCGAGGTACAGGGGCTTGTCCAGCGCAGTGTCCAGAACGGCCGCGATTTAGGGTATCTGACCGAGGAACTGCAAAAGCGATACGGGATCACCAAGCGGCGCGCCGCTACTATTGCGCGCGACCAAAACGACAAGGCTACGGAGAGTTTATCCCGCGCGCGTCTACAGTCGCTTGGGGTGACAAAGGGAATATGGATGCACACTAGCGCAGGAAAAACGTATCGTCACACTCATGTGGAAATGAACGGTAAAGAATTTGACCTCTCAACAGGGCTCTACGATTCTGCCGTAGGACGAGAGATATTCCCCGGTGAACTCGTGAACTGCCGATGTACGTTCCGTCCGTTGCTGCCTGAATACGGGGGATAGAAAGGAGTAATTGTATGGCAAAAAATATGACCGCGCGCAATATGGCGTTCGACATCAAATCCAGCGTTCGGCATAAAGACAAAAACGGTTATTTGCACGTTGATATCTCGAATATCACGAAAGAGCAGATCGCCCCTTATTACGGAGATGAGATCCCCAAGTGGCAGGAATACGGGCTTGACCCGCAGAAAATATACTACCTGTACCGTCCGGCAGAGGAGCTAAAGAAAGCGGCCCCCACATTCAACGGTATTCCGCTTGCATTTGAGCATCACGAAATGAACGCGGACCATATGCCGAAAGAATACATTATTGGCAACCTTGGAACGGATGCAGAGTTTAAGGCGCCGTACCTAGTCAACTCGCTGGTCATAACGGACGGCGAGGCAATAGATGCAATAGAAAGGGGAGAGTACAAGGAGTTATCTGCGGCTTATCTTTACACGCTCGTAATGGAGGGCGGTATGCATGACGGCGAGCATTACGACGGCTATATGACTGATATTGCCGGTAATCACGTCGCACTGGTGCGTGAGGGGCGCGCGGGTCCGGACGTTGCTGTTGCGGACTCGAAGCCCAAAGACAGGAACGCGGAAGATACCGCGTCAAAACAAAGGAGGAATAATACACCGATGAGCAGAGGAAAAAAAAGCAAGTTGAATCGCACTATGGCGTTTGACGCTGTACCGGCGATTGAAAACATGGAGGTCAATCTGGCCTCGTTCATGAAGGCCGTACAGGTTGTAGAGGCGCAGCGGGAAAATCTTGACCCACGCGAGATAGGACTTGACGTGGATAAAGATATCACCATTCCGGAGATCGTGGATAAGTTTTTCCCTGATGCCGACGAATCCGTTAAGAGCGGAGTTGCGGCACAGCTTGAACGCCTTATGGCGGCCCCCGCCTCTACGGGAGCCGAGGATGAGGAGGATCACCGCGAGGCTATGGATGCCTGCGGGCTAGACGCCGACGACCCCCTCTCCGCTAAGTCATTTGCGGAAGGTGTCAAATACGGCGAGAGCCTTGAAAGAAATCCGGAAGAGCGTAAAAAGCTCGACAGCGAGCACGAATCCGAGGGCATGAAGCGTGCTATGGATGCCTGCGGTGTTGACGCGGAGGATCCCGCATCGAGCAGGGCCTTTGCCGAGGGCGTTAAATATGGCGAAAAGATCATTCGTGATCCTGAGGAAAGAAAGAAAATCGACCGCGAACATGAAAGCGATGGAGCACGCGACGATGATGACGAATTTGCGGAAGGCGTCAAATATGGCGAAAAACTTGAGCGCGACCCCGCCGAGCGTAAAAAGCTCGACAGCGAACACGAATCCGAAGGCATGAAGCGTGCCATGGATGCAAAAATTCGCCGCGCCAAGCAGGACGCTATGGCGGAAATGAAGCAGCATTACCGCGCGCTGCACAAAGCTGCGCAGGATTGCCGCCCTCTCATTGGGCAGATCGCAGACCCGTTTGCTTTTGACAGCGCAGACGATATCTACCGCAAGGCTCTCACTTTGGCCGGTGTGGACACAAGAGGGGTACATCCCTCGGCCTTCCCGGCAATGCTCAAAATGGCACGCAGCCAGAGTGCGCATACGTCGTCACAGCCAGTCAGCACAGCTTTCGATTCAAACACGACTGATGCCGGAGTTAAAGCGGCCATAGATGCGCTTAACCGCATCGAAGTTGCATAAGGGAGGATAAAACACAATGGCAATGCAGAAAAAGGTAAATTTATATCAGGCGGCGGCAGTACAGGGCGACAGGGCGTCGCAGAACCCCACAGTCTACATGCCCTTTAACTTCCTCGCCGGCGGCAGCATAACGGTGGGTACATTCGTTTGGCAGGACCCCGCCAATCCGAATGAAATTCTCAACAGCGGCACGGGAGCGCCGCTCGGATTTATCGAGCGAATCCTGACAAACTTCAATTACGTGCTTACCTCCGAGGGAACCCTTATCGTAGAGGAGGGAGGGGAACTGGCGGTAGCCGTGCGCGGCGACTTCTATGCATTGGCCGACGCGTCTGTGACGGTAGGTATGGCGGTCTTTGCCAATAACACCACAGGAGCGGTCAAATTCGCGGAAGCTGGAAGTACTCAGTCCGGCTACACCGAAACTAACTGGCGCGCGCTTACTGCTGGTGCGGCGGGCGACCTGATCATTATTTCCAACTGGACGTCACAGGGAGCTGCTCCTGACCTGAGCGCATATGCTAAGGCAGACCTGAGCAACGTTACGGGTCAGCTCCCGATAGCTAACGGAGGTACTGGTGTTACGGCTGTTGGTACTGCCGGACAGGTACTTTCCACCAACGCGGCAGCCGATGGCACCGAATGGGCAACAAAAGCATAGAGAAGGAGTGATATGTAGATGAACAGCTTTGAACTGGCCCGTCAGAAGGGCTTTATTTTCCCTGGAGCACGCGGCTGGATGAACACCAAAGACGCGCGTCATATGGAGGCGCTTGCGCAGGACGCCGCGCTTGTTTCCACCCCCAACGCTACGGTTCCTGCAGAATTCCTAGCCTACATCGACCCGATGGTAATAGAAATACTTACAGCGGTGCGAAATGCGCGGAAAATATTCCCAGAAGTCAAAAAAGGTGACTGGACGACCCCATATGAGAAGTTCCGCGTTGAGGAATTTACGGGAGCTACTACTCCGTATAGCGACTACGCGGACGGCGGCGAGTCTAACGTGAACGAGAACTGGCCCGCGCGCGAGCAGTACCGTTTCCAGACCACGATCAAATACGGGGATCTCGAAGTAGACATGGCTGCGGTTGCGAAGATGAACCTCGCTTCGTCAAAGCAGAAATCGGCGGCCCGTATTATCGATATCGACGCTAACCGTTTCTACCTTTACGGGGTCGCTGGCAAGGAAATATACGGGCTGTTAAACGACCCGAACCTTAATCCCTCGATTACCCCTGGAACGGCCGCGGGCGGCGGCACTGCGTGGAGCGGCAAAACCGCGAACGAGATATATGGAGATATCCTTCTGCTCTGGGGAGAACTCAAGCAGAACAGCGGCGGGAATATCAACGAGGACACGAAGCTTGTTCTGGCGCTCTCGCCGGAAAGCAACTCGCAGCTTGGTAAGATCAGCGAGCTTGGCCTTAGCGTCGTTACCATGCTGAAAAACCTTTTCGGGAACCGACTTGAACTTGTGGAACTGCCCGAACTGTACAGCTCTACGGCAGGCAACACGATCATGATGCTGGCACGCGACATACTCGGCACTCCGGTGGCACAGCTCGGCTTCGGAGAAAAATACCGCGCTGGGCGTGTCGTTCCCGAATTGTCGAGCTTCAAGCAGAAGATCACAGCGACTACCTATGGCTGTATCCTCTACTATCCCTTCGCCGTGACAACGATGGAAGGCGTATAAGGAGAACACCTCATGGTAAAAAAACAGGTGACTACTATGACAACTAAGATTCCCTCTCCCAAACAGGAAGCGGAAGAGCAGATAACAAGCTCTTCCGCTTCTTCTTTATCGGCTCCCGCCGTACAGACCCGTAAGTATCCGGGGACGGTGACGGTAGCGTATAACCATCCGAGATCGCTCACCTTCCTGGTGACTGATAACCGCGGGAACCCGCGCCGCTTGACGATAAACGGCAACGCGACCCATCTTCGCGGGTTGCCCAAGGGGATACTCCCAACAGGAGGGCAGTATGGCCTTACCTTTGGAGTTGACGGAGAACTGTGGGAGGCAGTAGAGCGGAAATATGGGCAGATGCCTGCCTTTGAAAACGGCCTCATCGTGGTGACGGCTGAATCTGATATCGCGGCGGCTGTACGCGAGCGCAAGGATGTACGTAACGGCTTTGAGCCAATTGATCCTATGCGCACCAACACAAAACCCACCACCACGAAGGACGGGGAATAGCGAAAGGAGGCGCGATACATGGCGGTTATCACTTTCGATGTCGCGGCGTTTCGCGCCGCCTACTCACAATTTTCCGACATCACAGACGGGCAGTTAGAAAACTTTTGGAATGTGGCCTGCCTTATCAATCAAACTAATACTGACGCATCTTTGGTCTCTGACCTTGAGGCTCGCCGCGTCCTCTTAAATATGCTTGTTTGCCATCTCTGTACGCTCTACCAGCGCGGAGACGGAGCAGTGGGCACAGTGTCAAATGCCACAGAAGGTTCTGTCTCCACGGGGTTTGCCGCTATCCCATATACGCAGGCCAACTGGTGGTATCTACAGACCAGGTGCGGTGCGGCGTATTGGATGGCGATGGCTCCCTACAGGACAGGAGGAATGTACTTTGCCTACAAGCACTGTTAAAAACATAAAAATCACCGGCGGTGACAAGTACAAAGCCGTCCTTGCGAAGATCGCAGAGCAGCATGTCGGGGTACGTGTTGGTATATTGGAGGGAGCTACAACAACAGATGGTGAACCTATTGCACCTTATGCGGCGGCAAATGAATTTGGTTCTCATGCTGAATTTGAGGGGAGAGAGGTAATTATCCCCTCCCGCCCGTTTCTACGTCAGACAGCAGGAAAAAAACAAGGGGAATGGATACGCGATATTGAACATGTCATGCGTGGCAATCCCGATAAGGGCAACGAAGCTATGCACGTAGTTGGACAGATAATGCGTGCGGATATTGTCGCGGAAATAGAAGGTGGAGATTTTGTCCAGAATGCCGATATAACAATTAGGCGTAAGAGGGATAAAGGCAAAGAAGATCCCGACCATCCGCTAATCGATACTGGGCAAATGATGGAGGCTGTTTCGTACGAGGTGGTAAAAACATGAACGGTCTCAACCTCCATGCCATTGTGCGCGGTGCGATAACCTCCGTACATCCAGACGAGACGGTAACGCTTTGTCAGTCCATCGGCGAAACGAATATAAAAGGGAGCGTGACGGCGACGTATGCAGCTCCTCTCATCGTTCGGGCACAGGTACAGAGTGCAAATCAAGCCGATCTTGAGATGGTCGAACATGTGAGTCAGAACACCAACGTCATGCGCTTTTATTTATACGCAGATGTGGCAAGGCCGGCGGCGGGAATTGTCCGTCCCTTTGCACGAACCGGAGACATGATACAGCGCGAGAACGGCACATGGTGGCTAGTCACGGCGGAGCCTGACGACTTTGCTCGCGTGGGCTGGGTATGTGTTCTTGGAACGTTGCAAGAGATAGCTCCAGCAGAGCTAGAAGAGGTCGTGTAAAAATGCTCCCCATTCCTGTAAATCCTTCCGCCGTAGGAGAGCCCGACGTGTACTCGGCTGTCTTTGACTTCGTTGAATCATACGGGTTACCTCCGATGGCTCCGGCTCCCAAAACTGGGCGTATCTTTCGAGGATGGAGCAATAGGATGTCTCTCCCCAAAGACAACGAGTATGCCGTCATGTCCATAATCGGTCATTATCGGCGCGGCACGAACGTCGAGATATTCGACGCTTCGCAGGCTGCCACAGACGAAGACGGCACGCTGACTACAGCGGAGCTTATTTTATGCGACGTACAGCTGGATTTTTGTTCTGATCCGCATGGAGTACGTGACTTTGCCAGACGTAGAGCGCAGGCGGTGGAGACGGTGGCTCGCTCGTCGCTTGCCTCGAAGTTCTTTCGCCAGTATGGCATGGGCTGCCTCTATGCGACAGACCCTAAGGAACTGACCTTTGTTGGAGACGCTAAGCAGTATGTGAGCCGCTGGTCGGTTACTATGCGGCTGTCCTTCTGGACGGCGGTATCCGTAGAATTGCCCTGGTTTGATAGCATAAACCTGGTACGTCTTGAAAATGTAGACGTACACCATCCCCCGACAAATAAATAAAAAAGAAAAACAGAAGGAGTGATACAACATGCCTATTCCGGCATCTTGGATTGTAGCCATAAACCCAAGGCTGATACAGCCCGGAGGTACAGACCTGGAATTTAACGGGCTGATACTCACGAAGAATCCGATAGTGCCGCTGTCGTCTATGGTAATTGAATTCACCACAGCAGACGCGGTCGGCTCTTATTTTGGTCTGAATAGCGAGGAATATGAACTTGCTACAGGTTATTTCCTCGGCTATAACAACTCGTTTATGAAACCTAAACGCCTTATGTTTGGTGCGCGCATAGATACGGCCAGAGCGGCCTTTTTACGTGGCGCAAAATATACCGGCACACTTGCAGAACTCAAGGCGGTCAGCGACGGAGCTATGTCTATTACGATCGACGATACTGCCTGCGCGATCAGCGCGGTAAATCTCTCTACAGCCGATAGTTTTTCAGCTGTGGCCGAGCTCATCCAAACAGCTTTAGCGACGGAGCTGGCGGCAACGACGTGTGCCTATTCCAGTCTTACTGGGGCGTTTCAGATCAACAGTCCCTCTACGGGAGAGAATTCTACAATTACTTTTGCGTCTCCCGGCACAGGCGGCGGGACTGACCTCTCCGCGCTGCTCAATTTTACGGCAGCTGCGGGTGCCGTGCTCTCTCAGGGCAGCGATGTGCTTGCCCCAGCAGCAAACATGCAGGCTCTCAAGAAACAGACGCAAAACTGGGTAACTTTTTGCACAATTTGGGAGGCGCAGGCGGACGAAGCTCTTGCCTTTGCACAGTGGGCCTCCGGGCAGGGTGTCGACTATCTCTACATCCCGTGGAGTACAGATCCTCTGCTTGTCCAACAGGGTTCGACGACGAGCATAGCTGATACCCTAGACAATGCAGAAGTCGGAGCAACCTCCCTTGTATGGGAGAACGTCAATACAGCAGTTTTTGTTCTGGGGATGCTTGCATCTATCGACTGGAACCGCTGGCAGGGCACCATCTCCACGGCGTTCAAGAAGCAGGATGGACTTGCCGCGACGGTAACAGATGAAACAACCGCGAATCTGCTTGAGAACAAAAAGTGTAATTACATCGGCAAGTTCGCAACACGCAACGACGATTTTACCTTTTTTTACAATGGCACGATGTTCGGAGATTACAAGTGGATAGACACGTATATCAACGCCATCTGGCTGAAAAATGTCATGCAGGTCGCGATCATGAACGGCCTCGTCAGCGCCGGTCGCGTGCCCTACAATGCGCGGGGCTATACGCTTATCCGCGCGTGGCTTCAGGACCCGATCAACCGCGCGGTTAAGAACGGCTGTATCGATACCGGCGTAGTCCTCTCCGAATCGCAGAAGGCACAGGTAACAAACGAAGCAGGGCTGGATATCTCAAATGAACTATGGATAAACGGCTATTATATCCAGGTTGAAGATGCCGGCGCGCAGGTAAGAGTGACAAGAGATAGCCCTAACGTAAGCGTATGGTATTGTTATGCCGGTTCGGTCAATCGCGTGACCGTGGCATCCGTAGCCCTAGTCTAGGAGGTGAAGCACGATGGCAGACCAGTTTAACATGGACATCACTTCCGCGAACGCGGAGGCCGTCCTTTCGGCGGATGAAATTTTTCCCAATGGCATAACTCTACAGCAGTTCTCCACGGACCAGAGTTTCGCTCCTGAAAGCCAGCAGCTAGCAGAAACGCGTATGGGTGTGGATGGATTCCTCGCCGCAGGACAGACGCCAAACATAAAAGTGGTAACAATATCGCTTGAGGCATCTAGCCCCTCGTACGAATCCCTGCGGAACCTGGCGATGGCGATGGAGACCAACCATAAGGTCTATCGCTGTACCCTTGTTGTACGCATACCGTCTATTGGTATGGTGTATACATGGAGCATAGGGGTGTTGCAGAATGCTACATTGGTCCCTGGGGGCAAAAAAGTGCTTGATCCGACGCAATGGACGTTCCATTTCCAAAAATTGGAAGTAAGCACAGTTTAACGTAAAATACGGGGGGATGGGCAATGCGAAATAAGATACAGATTCAACTCATCGACGATGGTACACCGTTAGATTTTGAGATAACGCAGATGTCGGCAACACGGAAGGAGAGCTGGATTTTACGGGCTCTCCTTTTGCTTTCAGAGGGAGCGGGGCGTATCAATATTGACCTAAGCGGCGAAGCGGATATAGACGGGCTGATGTCGGAGCTTGGCGAGAAGGGGCTCGGCATATTTTCCGGTATCACACCAGAGAAAGTACAGCCGTTGCTGGATGACCTCTTAGCCTGCTGTTCCCGCGTAATGGGTCAGTCACGGCAGCTATGCACTCCGGCAACGGTGGACGGCTATATCTCCGACGTCAAGACGCTCTTTCGGCTTCGTGTGGAGTCATTCAAGGTGAACTTCCCGGATTTTTTTACCGAGAAGCTCAGTACGGAGGAAGGCAAAGAAAAGCCCTCCGACTCAGGAACACCGGTCACGCTCAAAATTCCGCGCGGCTAGCTACGTATCCAAACGTCAGCGGGCTTGTGGGAGCCATAATATCACACAAGCTCGCGACGCTATACGAGTTACAGACGATATACAGCTACGAGGATGCGCTCGACATGTATGAAGTCGTCTGTGTGAACAACTACAACGAAGGCCAGATGTTAAAACAAGCACAATAGGGGAGGTGAAGGATATGACTGTAATAGACGCACTTGTTATCACCCTTGGGCTAGATCCAGAGGGAGTAAAAAAAGGCATGAGAGATGCAGAAGGTACGATGCAGTCCGGTCTCTCGAAAATAGGGAACATGCTCAAAAACTTCGCCGCCCCTATTGCCGGAGCCTTTGCGGTCGGTGCTCTATTCAACAGCTACGTCAACGGAGCAGACGCGGTGGGCAAACTGTCCACCGCGCTCGGCGTTGGTGTGGAGGACATGCAGGCTTGGGGCGAGGCCACTAAACGAGCCGGCGGCACTGTAGAGGGATTCTATAACTCTCTCGGCGCGATGAACGAAAAAGTTCAGGAGTACGCCAAGTTTGGCGAGGGAGAAGGCAAAAAGATTTTTGAAAGCCTTGGTATCGCAGTTAAGGACGCGGGCGGCAACGTGCGTGATACTACTGCGATAATGGCCGACCTTGCGGAAAAGGCCGAGTCTATGGACAATGCTCAGTTTGCTGGTATCGCAAAAAAGCTCGGAATTGACCAGGGGACTATAATGTTGCTCCAACAGGGCAGACAGGCACTAGATGAAGCGATTCTACGTCAGAAAGAGCTTGGGGTATATACCAAGCAGGATACGGAGATTTCGGCTAAATTCAACGATACGATTGCCGACCTTTGGCAATCTATGAAAGGAGGAAGCGCAATACTCCTCCGCATGATTGTTCCGGCGATTACAAAGTTTGTCGAATGGATCACCAAGGGCGTAAAGTTTATGCACGAGCATGAGAAATTTGTGCAGATATTTTTTATCGGGCTGGCGGCGGCCATCTCGATTTATGCCATCCCTGCGCTGCTAAAGCTGGCAGCTGCGGCGGCAATGAATCCCTTCACCTGGCTTATTGCGGGCGCAGCGGCGCTTGCCCTTGTCTTGGAAGACCTATATGTTTGGATGAACGGCGGTAAGGCACAGCTTGGTGATTTCTGGTCGAAATTTGGGACGCCAGATGAAGTGAAAAAGAGGGTAGAAGGCTTTATAGAAATATTAAAAGGTGTTGGCAAAGAAACGCTGAATATAGCAAAGTACGTTAAAAGCCTTGTTATAGCATGGTGGCCGCTCATTGAGGTCGTAGGCGTATTTTTAGCTTTTGTAAAATCGTTCGAGGTTGCAGAAAAAATATTTTTATCGATAAGAACAGCAATACTTGGATTGAAAACTGCAACGCTGGCCCTTAATGCAGCTATGTTAGCAAATCCTATTGGCGCGGCAATAGCAGCTATGGCCTTAGCAATCGCGTTGAGTTATATCATCGTCAAAAATTGGGATAAGATAAAAGAAGTTGCAATTAAGGTTTGGGGGATTGTCGCAACGGCAGCGCAATCTGCATGGGATGCTACCGCATCTGTTTTTAGTGCTGCTGTAGATTGGTTTGCAAGTAAATACGGGGCTGTGCGGGACAGAATCGTGTCTATCTGGAATAGCATCGTGGCAAGCATCCAATCCGCATGGGAGTCTATCACGGCTATCTTCTCTGGTGCGGTAGATTGGTTTGCTGGCATCTTCTCCGGCATCGTAGACGCCATTGCCGGTCCCTTTATGGCGGCCTTCGACAAGATATCCGCAGGATGGCAGAAGGTGAAAAGATTCTTCGGATTTGACAGTGCCGGAGGGACCACCGGTGGACTCAACTATGTCGGTGGTCTCGGTGGCGCTCCAATCGGCGGTAATGCAAGCCAGTCTATTTCTCCTGCTTCGGTACGCAACTCTTCCAACAGCTACCAGAGTGATACAAGCGTATCTGTCGGCAAAGTTGAGGTAGTAACCCAGGCTACCGATGCGCAGGGCATATCCAAAGATATAGGCAAGGGTCTGCAAAAGGATCTAGGTGCCAGATTCAAAGCGAATCAGGCAAATGTAGGGGTGGTGCAGTAATGTCCGCTACGGAAAAACGGGAGCAGTGGACCATCCTCAAAGACGGAGCCCCTGTTCTCACATTCACCGCGATGTTAGATACCAGCATCCAGAGCGATAGCTCCATCCCAGAAGAGCTACTTGAAAAAGGCTCATTTGCCGCATACAACCGCACACAGTATTCTGACACCTTTCGCGTCAAGCTGGCTATAGAGGGTGATTCCTCCGAGCTCCAGCGCGCGCAGGAGACGTTAAAAGAGCTAAAAAGCGGTACTGATACATTCTCGCTGGTAACGCCAGATTTCGAGCATGAAAATATTGCGCTTGAGTCATTTGACTACATTCGCAACCGTTCCCAGGGCAGCGGCATTCTGATAGTAGATATGCGCATGAAAGAGATACGCGAGATTGAGACGGCAACGGGGACGCTTACCGTTGCAAAATGCCGCAACGCTTCCAACGTGTCGAAGCAAAAGACAGGGCGTACACAGACGCAGGAGGCCACAGACGGAGAGAATAAATCTGTCTTAAAAGCCGGTACGGATTTCTTAGGAGGCAGATCGTCATGATTCGTATTCCGTTGCGAAATCTCCCTTCGCAGGAGCTCCAAGTAGTTCTGGACGGTCAGGAATGTACCATCTCTGTATATTGGCGATTCGAGCTGATGTTTCTTGACCTTACAGTAGGTGAAAATATAGTCTGCACTGGTGCGATCTGCCGTAACGGAGCAAGCATTACGCAATTTCCGTCTCGTTATTTCAAAGGCTCGCTTCATTTTTGGGATGTGCAGGGCAGCATGAAGCCGCCACAGTGGAATGGGCTTGAAGATAGGTATGCGCTGCTTTATCTCGCGGATAGTGAAATTGTACCACCCGCATTGATGTACTGAACTTTGGAATCGAGGTGAGCAAATGCCAGACAGTTTCAAACTGAAAACCATCCGTACCACTATCACGCTTGGCAAAGGCACCTTCGGCGGTGGCGGCAACAGTAAGATTATCGAAGGTCTGGCCACTGACGTAGATATCACTAAGCCGGGATTGCCGGAAAAAAACAGCGCTTCGGTATCCATCGCCAATATCTCTCTGGCCGACATGGAGCAGATGACCTTTCTTGCCTTTCAACCCCTGCAATCGCTGAAAAACCTCATCACGATTGAGGTAGGAGAACAGGGAAAAACGCTTGCGACAGTATTCAAGGGAGAAATTACAAGCGCATATGCAGATTACGGCAGCGTGCCGGACGTGGAATTTAAAATTGAGGCTCTATCCGGCGGTTATGCGGCGCAGATCGGCGCCAAGCCGATAAGCGTAAAAGGCAATGCCAAGGCAGCCGACCTGATAAAGCAGTTCGCGAAAGAAATAGGCTACACCTTTAAGAACGAGGGCGTGGCTGCGTCTGTGCGCAATGCAGTCTTCAACGGGTCTCCGATTGAAAAGGCGCGTTCGGTCGCAGACGAGGTTGGAGCAGAACTGCTTATAGATGACGACAGCATGATATTGATGCCCTATGATAAGCCGCGCTCTGGCGGCGCTGTACTACTCACGCCAGAAACAGGTCTGATCGGCTATCCGAGTTTTACTTCGGACGGTATAAGCTTCTCCTGCTTTTTCAACCCTAATTTAAAACAGGGGGGGCAAGTAAAGATCGAGAGCATTGTCCCTAGAGCCTCAGGGAACTGGAAAATCACCAAGCTGAGCCACAAGCTGACAGCATATCGAACAGGCGGCGGGAGTTGGTACAGCTCGGTTGACGCAGCATATATAGGTGGTGGTTAATATGGCAGATACTATTGTAAAGGGGAATAAGCGGTTAACCTCCGGCACTTCGGAATTCAACGCCCAAGAATTTATGATCCGCAACGCAATTCTTGGGCTAGTAAATACGGCTATACCAGTAATCGTTACAGACGTTGACACTGGCGGCTCTGGGGCAGCTTCTGGGTTTGTCTCAGTTAAACCTTTAGTTTGTCAGACAGACGGTTTTGGTGAGGTTTTAGCACCGGCGGAACTTTTTCAATTGCCATATATGAGGGTGCAGGGCGGCATTGCTGCGCTGGTCGTCGATCCAGTTCCTGGGGATATCGGCCTAGCAGTGTTTTGCAAGTCCGACTGCTCTAATGTCCGACAGGAACAGAACACCCCAGTTCAGCCAGGGTCGTTCCGCAAGTTTTCGATGTCTGACGGGTTTTATATTGGAGGCTTTTTGAATAAAGTTCCGTCTGTGTTCATTGAGGTAAAACAGGACCAGAGCATAATTATCACGGCTACCGCTGGGGTAACGGTCAACGCACCGACTGTGACGGTGCCGAGCGGAGACGTTATAGCGTCCGGTGTGTCTCTTGTGCATCATGTGCACGGAGGCGTACAGCCCGGCGGAGGCAATACGGGGCAGCCGGTATAAGGTGGTGGAAAAATGCAAAAGGAACTAAAAAACGACCTCACCGGCAAGCGCTTCGGGCGCATTGTTGTTACTGGGCGCGCACCTAACCGCAACGGGCGCGTTGCTTATCATTGTCATTGTGATTGTGGCAGTGATTTTATCACTTTGGGGCAACATCTCGCAGGAGGGCGAACAAAATCATGTGGGTGTCTTAATCGTGAACTTGCCGCTAAAAGAATGAAAGTGCAAGCAACGACACACGGAGAATCAAAAACGCCGTTGTATGTTATGTGGAAAGGAATGCGCAAGAGGTGTGCAAATCCTCACTATCCTAGGTATGACATATACGGAGGAAAGGGGATTTCCGTATGCGACGAATGGAATGACTTCCCGACGTTTAAGCGATGGGCGATGTCGCACGGCTATGAAAAAGGGCTATCGCTTGACAGGATAAACGGCAACCTTGGTTATTGCCCGTCAAATTGCCGCTGGGCTGACGCTGTAACGCAAAATAATAATTCTTCGCAAAACCACCTTGTTACTTATCAAGGTGAGACAAAAACGCTTGCACAGTGGTGCAGAGAGATAAATATCCCATATTATAGGACGAAAAAACGAATATATACTGGGTGGAGCACCGAAGATGCTTTTTGTCTGCCTTATCAGAGACTAAGGAGGCGAAGAACATGAAAAAACGGTCTCTCTTACTCAACGACAAATGGGACATCTTTTTAAGCCCGTCCGGGGACATCGCTCTCACGGATGGGCTTTATTGTGATGCTCAGAACGTAGCTAACGCCGTACGGCTTTTCACAAACGACGCTTACCTTGCGCAGGACAAAGGTGTGCCGCATTTTGCGGTAGACCTAGGTTTTATGCCTATGTCCTCCGTTGTGCGCTGGCGTTTTCGTAAGGCGGCTGTCAACGTAGAGAACATTGCCGAGGCTGAAGTTACGATTACAAATATTACCGAAGAACGAGCATTAGAGGGCTATATAGAGGCCGTTACGGATGCGGGGGAATCCCTGCGTGTTGAAATGTAGAGGGGGTGAAATAGGTGGGAATAAAATTTAACCCGCAGACGGGACTATCCGCTGATGATACAGAAACTATTAGAGCGGCGATAGTCGCTGACTGGCAGACTGTATTTGACGATGAGGACGTAACGCTTAATACGGAACCAGAGTCGCCCGCGGGGCAGATAATTGATTCTATCTCTGCGTTGGTGACGGCAAAAGATAGTGAATTTCTGAGCCTAGCCAACCAGTTCAATCCCCTTACGGCGGATGGACGAATTCAGGACGCGCTTGCCAAGATATATTTCATCACGCGCAAAATCGCCGAGTCCACAGTCGTGACTTGCCAGTGTACGGGGTTGCAGGGCACAGTAATCCCGGCGGGGGCCATAATTCAAAATACGGATGGATATCGTTTAAATTCTGTCGGCGAGGCCGTTATCCCTGAAAGTAATGTGGCGAATGTTGAATTTACGCTGGAACAGTCGGGCCCCATTGCCATAGGAGCTAATACCTGTACGGAGATAGTTACGGTGATACCTGGATGGGACACGGTAAATAATGCTGTTGCGGGTACTCTTGGCCGTAATGAAGAGAGCCGTGCGGAGTTTGAATACAGGAGATACCGGAGCGTTGCCAACAATGCGCATGGTTCTGTCGCAGCAGTTTATGGAACGCTGGCAAATATAAACGGAGTGCTTGACCTGGAAGTGTTGGAAAACAGGGCAGATACAGCAGGCGTATTCTGGGGTGTACACATACCCGGCCACTCTGTCGCTATCTGCATATACGGCGGGGACGATGATGATATTGCCGAGGGAATATACATGAAACTGGGCAATGGCTGCGGTACTACCGGTGGCACAGAGGTGAGTTATACAGCTGAAGGAGGTGCGGTATACACGTATGAAATTCTGCGCCCTACGCCGCAAAATGTGCAGCTTGTGGTAACTATACGCGAGACAGATCATACGCCTGCGACGATAGAATCGGATGTGAAAAACGCGCTTGTGAATGATTTCTACGGCAACGATCCTAACAGTGGTAATACGCGTGTTGGGCTGGCGCAATACCTTTATGCCTCGCGCTTCTCGGTAGCGGCAATAAAGACGGCCGGCGTCATCGACTTGCTAAATATCACAGTTGGGCTGAATGGCGGAGCACAAGGTAATGTGATTACGATACCTGGTAATATCGAACCGGTACTGACGGCAGATAACGTAACTGTCGTGATACAGGAGTCCACTCCATGATAGATTTCCACGAGCTTTCGTTGGAGACGATACAATCGCAGTATGGGGCAAGCCCACACATAAAGGGGCTTGTTGCGGCCTTTGCGAAGGAGATAGACCCCAACGCTGATATCGACCTCCTGTATGACAAAATCCTCAATCTGGATACAGCTGAGGGTATTGGACTTGATATCTGGGGCAGAATTGTAGCGATTCCCAGACAGATATTAGTCACGGAAAACAACGAGTTTTTCGGATTCAGCGGCTCTGGATTGCAGCCTTTCAATCAGGCCCCGTTTTATTATCGTGGCGGCGCAACCAAAAGCTATACGCTTGCGGACGAAGCCTATCGAAAACTGATCTATTACAAGGCCCTTGCCAACATATCCGACAGCACCGCAGCATCACAAAACAGGCTATTATCCCTGCTGTTTGACGAACATGTGGATGTTTTAGACCTACAGAACATCGTTCCAAGCGGTGTCATGAAAATTCGTGTGGTATTCCATTTTTACTTAACGGAGTATGAAAAAGCGATTCTCAATAATTATGGGCTTCTCAATCGTGGCGCTGGTGTTGGCTGGGAGTGGTATCAGCTTCCTGAGGAGACGGTTTTCGGCTTCAACGGTTCTGGGCTACAGCCCTTTAACCAAGGAAATTTTGACCCCTACGGTGTAATCCCTGGGGATAGAACGGAGGAGAATTAAAATGGCACAGCCAGGCTTTATACCACAGCCTTTCGCTGAAAATGGCGATAAGAACAACATACCCAACGATTCAAATACCGCCGCGAGCTGGGCCCAAGGGTTCCCGCCAATTACGGCGCTGCCTCTTGGGGCGGGTGGCATCGCGCCTGACAGGAAAGATTTTAACGGCATTTATAATATGCTTTCCGCCCATGCGTTTTATCAGCAGGCAGGGGGCGTGTGGTCATATTCTGCGGCAGTAGATTATACTTCGCCGGCGATAGTCTACGATCCCGCAGATGGGAATCTCTATTTCTGCGTGAGTGCAAACGGTCCTAGTACGACGGCTAAGGTTCCAAGCGCTGACGCGACAGGGCAGTTCTGGCAGGTTGTCCCGTGGGGAGAAATTACGTGGCTTAATGATGTTATCCCCACCCGCACCGGTAACTCCACGATCTCCCTCGCGGGCGACCAGCGGAGCAAGTATCCCATAGGCAAGAGACTGCGCTTTAACGGTTCGGACACTTACCTTTGCCGTGTATTTGGTACTCCTGCATATAGCGGCGGTGTGACGGCAATAACAGTATGGTTCGACGTGGCGAGCACGACGATTCCGGCGTCGATCTCCAAGTTCGAGCGCAGCCGCCTCACACCGCAGGACACGGCGGATGGCGGGCTGATGATAGGCAGCCACGACGAAGCCACGATTCAAAAACTGCTAGACAGCTACTGCTGCGGAAGTTACGCAAAATAGGAGGTATACAGACAATGCCAGAGTTTATCGACAGGAACGGCAACAAGATGGAAGTGGACGCGCCGGGGGTGATTAAACTCTTCGCCGGGGATACGCCGCCAGAAGGTCATCTCGTCTGCAACGGAGGCGCTGTCTCGCGCACGGCCTATCCTGAGCTCTTCGCCGCCATCGGGACGCGGTACGGCGCGGGGGACGGCGTAAGCACTTTTAACCTGCCGAACACGGAGGACAGGTTTCCGAGGTTCGCGGGTGGTGGGCTGGTTGTCGGGGAGAAACAGGGGGACGCGATAAGGAATATTGTGGGGACAATAGGAGGATACAATGCGTGGTGCTACGACGAAGGTTGTATTGGGTGCTTTTCGCATGGGGATAAATCAGAACCTAAGCGGATCTCCGTATATGAAGTGAGTCCCACTTATGCTAATTCTGCAACGGTGTCATTTGATTCTTCTCGTGTAGTCCCGACTGCCGACGAAAACCGACCCAAGGCAATAGCCCTGCTGGCCTGTATCCGCTATTAGAGGAGGAGATAGGATGTTACATAAAGATATACAAACTGTATTTATTTCGGGAGGGGGCAGTCGTATAGAAGATATGACGCCATAACAACCCAATGTAAACACAGCGTTCTAGGGGAGGCGGCCTAAATGGCGGATACCGTAACCTATGGGCGCGATCCAAACGGCAGTCTCGTAAAAGTACCGCTCTCATCTCCTGTGGGGGCGGTGTTTTTCTTTGCAAAAAGCACGCCGCCGGAGCACGCGCTCGCCTGCGACGGGGCGGCGGTATCGCGCGCGGCGTATCCAGAGCTTTTTGGGGCGATAGGCACGACCTTCGGCGCGGGCGACGGGAGTACAACATTCAACCTGCCTGACCTGCGCGGGAGGTTTATACGCGGGACGGGGGGCAACGCGGCGGCGCTGGGAGTGGCGCAGGGGGACGCAATCCGAAATATTACCGGTACTTTGAAAAACGTATACACAGCTGGTGGAGCAGCAACCGGAGCAATAGAAGATACAAACGTGTCTCTTGAGCCTATATGGGCGGCAGGCCCGAATACGCCGTACACCCTAACACTGGATTTTAACTCCGCCCGTGTCGTCCCCACCGCCGACGAAAACCGCCCCGCCAATGTCGCGCTGCTGCCCTGCATAATCTTCGAATAATAAAAATGGAGGAAAAACAATGACCGAAAACGCACAGGCACCATATATAACCGCATACAGCTACGCCCCCGAGACGAACGAATACAAAGGCGAGACCCGCGCTTACATAAGCCCGCGCGAGGGGACATATCCTCTCCCAGCGAACGCCACTCTCTCCGAGCCACCGGCGATCGTCGAGCGCAAAGCCCGCTGTTGGAACGAAGAGGTGGGAGCATGGGAGCAGGTTGACGACTATCGCGGCGCGACCTATTGGAACAAGGCCACGAAGGAGCGGGTGGAGATAAAAGAGCTTGGTGTTGCTCCGACAACCGAGATGACGGACATCGAGCCGACAGACATGCAGAGCGAATGGGACGAGGCGACCAGCGCGTGGAAAGTCCCCTTCGCAGTGCTGAAAGAGCGTAAAAAGTCCGAGATAATCGCCTATTACGATAACATCCTCGGTCTTGTAAAAAAGGGCTACTCGCAAGGGGAGATAGACACATGGGATCTCCAGCTGCGCGGCGCGGAGGACATCCTTGCCGGAAAATTGGACACCACTCGCGCGAAATTTGTCATCTCGCTTGCCAACGCGCGCGTTGCGGCCGGGGATGCCGAGATGACGCCAACCATACTATCGGAGCGGATCTTCGAAAACGCGGCAAAGGCGGCGGCCCTGCAGAGCCCCGTAATGGGCAAACAGGGGGCGGAATGGAAGCTGGCCGACGCGGCCACCACCGAAGAGGAGCTCGCGGCCATCGTGCCGAGCTTCGACCTCAATCTTGTGGAGGCCTACAGCAATGTTTAAGATAACTTATTGTAACATTATGGGGGGGGGTACTCTCTAAGGAGAGCGCCCCGAAAATAAACAGATACGTAGGGGAGGCGAGATAGATGCCTCTCCTCGAACTGTACGGAAAGAATGCAGATGGCGAGATCGTAAAGCGTGTCGTCACGGAGCCGGTAATTCCCCCCGGAACTCCAGCGGGGGCTGTAGTGCCGTTCTACAATGTCAGCTTTAGCGACAGACATCCCATATTCTGGGGAGAGACCGAGCCCGATTCGGGCTGGATAATCTGCGATGGCGGCTCCGACCTGAGCGGCGGCAGCGTTCCGAATCTGTCAGACAGGTTTATTCTCGGCACTACCGATGCCGCAAAAGCAAAAGAGACCGGTGGTTCGAGCACGACGGGCAATACAACTGCGGGCGGAACAATAAGCAATACTGCGGCAGGCGGTACGATAGGCGCCACGACACTTACCACGGGACAGATACCGTCACACACACACACCTTCAATCAATACGCAGGTGGCGACGGCGGACCGTCGTCTCCCGGCAGTTGGGGCAGCCGACAATACACAAAATGGACCACGGACGCAGCAGGTGGGTCAGGATCACACACACATTCAATTTCGGGCGCATCGCACAATCATACTTTTACAGGCAGTCCACATAGCCACTCCTTTACGCCGCCATATTACAAGCTGGTCTATTGTGTGAAATTGCCAGAATAAAACAGGAGACAAAAAATGAAAAACGACATAACAATCATTCCAGAGGACGGCTACTGCCGTGTCGATGAAGAGACATTTTTCGACAAAGAGGCGTTCAACGTTATCGATTTTCCCTTTCACGCGCTCCAATGGCATGGAGGGAGCGGGCACGTCGAACCCATAGATACCATTGAGCCTAACATCGAACTATCCGGCGAGGAGGGATACGACTATGGAGGATATATCCCGCTAGCTGTCCAAAGGGCGGCGGAGGTAAAGATCGCGCAAACGCCGCCACAACCGACCTTTGAAGAACTTGTCGCCGCCAAGCGCGCCGAGATATGGGGTGCTGGTGATGCGATACTTGCCCAAGTCAAGGCCAACTTTACACAGGCAGAGATCGAAAGCTGGTCAAAGCAGGAGCAGGGCGCGAAGGACATACAGGCGGGGAACACATCTACAGAGGCGGCGCAGTTCGTTGCGGCGATCGCGCAGGGACGTGGAATCGATGTATCCGTACTTATGGCAAAAATACTTGCGAATGTAGCGAGTTATGGAGCGCTCAGCGCCGCCGTAATCGGCGAGCAGCAGCGGCTAGACGATCTTATCAAGGCGGCTACTACCGCTGCGGACCTTGAAGCCATTGTCTGGACGTTCGTACCAGAATATGAGGCATAGAAAATGTATAAAGTCTGTGGATGCACGCTGCTGCTAAATGATCCGACTGTCTGTGAGAGGTGTGGAGCAAAGGGTTTTGCTGGGGCTGTCGGATACGCTGACCAGTCAAAAAATTCTGGAATCCCGTCATTACTCGGAAATGGAGTATTGGAACAACTAAATGAGACTGGTGATGTAAAAAATGGTTGATTGGACTCCTGGTAATAAAGTGATCCGCTTTCGGGGGCTGGCGGAGTTTTGGAGCCGCCAGACTGGATGTCCGGCGGCTTTGATTTTGGCGACTATACAACAGGAGAGCGGCGGCGCTCCAGAGGTTACCCGCTACGAACCGGAGTATGAGCGGAGCTACTGCGGTAAAGGCAGCAAGGGGGCGCAGATCGCCGCGAAGTGCGGCATAACCACAAAACAGGTCGCTACGAGTTATGGTCTTATGCAGCTTATGCTGCCACTGGCCTGGGGGTATCTGTCAGATGCTGATAAGGGGCCAGGCGTGATCGCGGCGCTGCTCGACCCCGACAAAAATATCCGTTACGGCGCGGCGCACCTTGGGGCGCTGCTTAAAAAGCACAGGCGCGGTGCGGTGATAGACGCGGCGGTGATACGCGCGGTCGCCGGGGCCTACAACGGCGCTAAAAGCGAGAGTGCCTACGCGCGGAACGTCTGCGCGCTGTGGCGGAAATACGAGACATGGCTACAGGAGGTGTAAGTACATGGGCTATAAATTTAAGGCGGAAAAGAATGCCCCCTATGGGATCTACGGCGACATAATATGCGGCAATCTCTGCGACGGAGATCCCCAGCTGTCGCCGCACTTTAAGGCGCACGAATTCGCCTGCCCGGACTGCAAAGAGTACCGCATCGCAATAGCGGTGCTTGAAGGGCTAGAAAACGTCCGCACGCGGGCGGGAGTACCGCTTTATGTGGCGAAAACAAGCCTCACGAGCCCAAATAACACCGGAGGCAGCGGCTACCGTTGCCCAAAACACAATAAGGCGGTAGCGGGGGCAAGCAACTCCATGCACCTCTACGGGCGGGCGGTGGACGTCCACCCCACCGGCGCACTGACGGTCGCGGCGCTGTACAGCCTAATGCTTGCGGAGCCGGCGTTTCGCGGCGGCGGGATCGGTAGATACAAGACATTTATACATGGCGACAACGGCCCGAAACGGAGGTGGCGGGGGTGAGCGAGGACGATCTCCGGGCGCGCGTGGACGGGTTAGAGCGCCGCTTCGACCGCACCGACGACAAGCTCGACAAGATGGAGGCAAAGATCGACGCCCTGCGCCGCGAGCTCTCCGAAAACAGCAAAAACTCCCACTCGAAAATATACGGGGAGATAGACGACAGCAAAAAAGAGATTGCCGACCTAAAGCGGGAGATCGCTGAGCGCAAATACGTAGATAAGGCTCTCAACGATCACATAAAAAACGACCTGCCATTCGAAAGCGCCTGGAACCGTAAGCTGGTCCAGGTGCTTATATTCGTCGTGGCCAGCGGAGCGGGATGTATGATAAGCATCCTTATCGCGAGGTTGATAAAATGATCTGGCAGCCGATAATAAGCGCCATGCGCAAGGCGCTACGCTTGATAAAAAAAACCCTTCGCGACTTTGCCCTCATCTTTTATGACGATTTAGAGTTCCACGCCATGTCCCTACCGCGCGTCGCGGCGGGCGTGCTCACGGCGGCGGTCGGGGCCTCGTGGATTGGGGCGCAGTTCTGCGGGCGGCCGTTCGACGGTTTCGAGGCTCTCTGCGGGCTTTGCGGCGGCGTCTGGGCGGCGTATACCTTCAAACGCCGTATCATGCCGCCGAGCGACGAAACGCACCGCGAAAGGAGAGTGGCAGACGATGGAGACGGAAGCACCAATGAAGAGCCGGGCGATCCTGACGAAAGCGGCTGACTGGGCAAGGCAAAACAAATACTGTCTATGCGTGCTTGCCGTGCTCTTGCTCGCCGCGTTGCTCGCGTTCTGGGCGCTCGATGCGCACCGCTCAGTGCAGCTCTCCGAGTTGCGGGCCGAATATGCGGCCACAGCCGAAAAGCTCAGGGCGGCGGAGGCCGAAACGGCAGCCGCGCGAAAAGAGCTTGCGGAAAAAACGGCGGAGCTCGCGGCGCAGCAGGCGTCAAACGACCGCCGCATACAGGAGGTGACCAGCAATGCGTACAAGCAAGCTCGCGCTCTGGGCGATGACGATCTTCTTGCTGCTTACAACCGGCTTATCACCGGCGCACGCAGCCGCAACGCTGACCGAGAGCGGACAGATAGCAGCTCCGAAGAGTGACATCCGTGAGATCGTCGCCGACAATGCGGCGCTGGTGGCCGAGGTCGCGGCGGTGCGCGAATCGCTCGACTCGGAACGGCAGAGCACGGCGGCGATGATCGCCGAGCTGAACAGATACACGGCGGCTTCCGAGGAAGAAAGACGGCTTCTTCGAGAGCAGAACGGCATCCTCGCCGCGATGAACGACACCTTGCAAAAACAGGTCCGGGCCGAAAAGCAGAAGGGCATTGGCAAGTTGCTGCTTGGGCTGGTTGTTGGAGGCGCTGTCGGCGTGATCGCCGCGCACTAAAAGGCGGTGAGTCTGCCGGGTAAAATAAAATTCTATATATGTTCAGCATAGGGCGGGGCTAAGGCTCCGCCCTCTTTTTTATAAATTAATACTTGACAAAATACTCTTTATAGAGTATTATATCAATATCAAGTAAGGCAGCAAACAAAACATTAAAGGAGAGGTTAAGATGAAAAACGTAATAAACAAAGCCAACGACAAGATGTTTAATCTGGATGAGATTAAGGAGTTCTACGATCAGGCTGAATTAACTAATCGCTTACTGGATCACGAACCCGGCGTAGACTCAGAAACTGCCGAAGAGTGGGCACAGCCTATAATCACAAAGGATGGACGCAAAGGAAAGGCATTCTTCATCTTCGACAAAGAAGATTACCCTGAAGACGCTGATGATATGTCCAACGCTGCGGAGTTCTTGCCTTGGGATGACACTGACTATATCAAATCGGTGTATGTAGAATAGCGAAAAGAGCGCTTATATAAGCGCTCTTTCTTAGAAAAAATCGTTTCGTTTAAACTAACGCCCGGGCATGGGCGACATAGAAATTATAACATAATATAAAACGGAGGGCATAAAATGGCGACGAAATATTGGCAGATAGGAAAAGACTTCTTCTGGATGGATGAAGACGGCGAGAAACAGACCTCCGAGTTTCTCTATATTGGGAACGACGGGCGGTTTTATTATCAGAGCGATTTTGATCGCTTTGATGAGATAGACAAAGTGTTTATTGTCGAGACCGGCGAAGAGGCCGACCGCGTGAGCCTTTTTGACGACGCCTGCGCCGACGACATGGACTTTAGCGAGATTGAAACCGGCGAAGCGGAGTTTGCGGGCAAGATGGTCCCCTACATTTGGGAGGCAAGGAATACCGGCAACAGGATCGAAGCGGTGCTTCTTGCCGAGGGAGACAACGCCGCGGGCAGCAAGGAATTTATGGAGCCGACCGGGCAGGGCTGGTTTGACGAAAAAAGCGGCGGTTGGTTCAAAGAGGGGGACAGTCCGTCCAACTGGTCAGGGTTCAATGAAAAATAACAACGATACGCTGCGTCCAATAGAAATCCTTCGGGGACTGGAAAGCCAGTTCCCGAAGGACTTTTGGAAGTTCGTAGAATCAAACGTAAAGTTACCGCCGCATGAACTTACGACGGGACATTGGTTGAAGATCATAAAAATACCGGAGGGCATGGAAAAAGGGCTTGATGTTCTGCGACAGGCGGCGACCTTTGCAGCCATTGGGCGATGGCGTCTCACCAAGGGCATATACCGCTTTGACCAAGACCTTATGCGCGAACTGGCAAACACGCCAGCGCCTATAGACGCGCCGACGGAAATATTCAAACGCTTGCCGGAACCTTGTGTCTATGTCGAAATGCAGGGATATCAGGGCGTAGAAGGTTATTTTGCCTTTGTGGAGGGCAACTGCCTGACAATCCTTATTGATATCAATATTGGCTTGCTCATCCCTATATTTATTCATATGGAATACAAAAACGTGAAAGAGGCATTCGCCTCTTATGAAAAAATAGATGCTACAAGCATGAAAGAGATGATCAATAAAACAAAAGGTATCTTTTCAACGCTGCTTTATTTATGCAGCGATGAGCCGGACTATAACGACCATCTTCCACCGTCCCCGCCGCTTCCCAAAAAGGTGAAGGGCGGCCATAAATGGATACCTAAGCAGAATCCTCAGCGGTGGGATGTCGGAGTGCGTATTGGCGCTGCGATCCGCAAATACGGCAGCTCGTATGATGTGGAGGCAAACCCGGGAGAGGAATCTACACGCACCGTGCGGCCGCACATTCGGCGCGCACACTGGCACGGCTTTTGGACCGGCCCGAGAAAAGAACCCGGAATCAGAAAATATATCCACCGCTGGATACCGCCGACGCCGATAAATCTACCGCCGGGCGAGGAACTTCCAGCTGTAATACGCCCCGTAAGAGGTGAATAATAAAGATGGAGCAGACCAACGAAATGCTGACGATCTCTGAGGCACAAGATATCTTGGGGATTCCATTGCAATCAATAAAAAATATCTGCCAAAAAGGAAAAATTCCTGGAGCTAAGCGACAAGGTGGAACATACTATGTTCCACAACAATGGGTCGAAAAGAAACAGAAAATGTTGGAGAGATTGACCGTTTCCGAGGCACACAAAATCCTTGGATGGCCACGGCAGTCACTTCAGGCCCTTTGTCGCATGGGACAGGTCCCAGGAGTAGAGCTTATTGGTAAAGTTTATTACATTCCTAGTGAATGGGTTGAAGAAAACAAAGAGAAAGGATATGAAGAATTTAAGCGCCAGCAACGCAACGATAATTTTCCCAAAGAAAGCAAGAGATACAAATTGGGACGACGCGATGGCAGACTTTCCTTTCGCCAAGCGGCAGAAATAATAGGTGAAAGTAAACCCACTATAAGAAAAGCTATAAAGAAGGGACAAATTGTCCTAGATGACGGCAGTATTTCGCATAAGGGACTTGAAAAATACATAGAATTTCGCTATAACCCAACTATAGACCATAATATTTTGTCCATTACATTCGCCGCGCAAATATTAGGTGTAACGATTAATGTTATCGTCGCTGACATAAAAGCAGGAAAAGTAACACTCCTAAAAAACAAAAAGATAAATATGGACGAACTTGAATCCGTGCTAAAAACTGGAGATGGACTGACCACAAAAGAAGCCGCTGTAAAAGCAAAAGTACCTCGGTCCGCCATATACCTTGCACTAACAGTTGGTCAAATTAACTATAACAACGGCGCCGGCATAAATGTTGGAGAATTAACGGATTTTGCAAAAAATTGCCCGCTGGCTGGTTATACTGAACAACCTCCAACCGACAATGACGAAGAAGCGTCTAAAAAAGAGGATATAAAGGATCATTCTCTTTTGACGCTTAAAGAGGCGGCTGAATTAGCAGGAGTCACCTACTGTTCAATTTTTAAGGCGATTCGTAAAGGGACAATACAAAAAACTGGGAAAGCTATTAAACGTGAAGAGATTATAAAATATATGCAAATACGGCAAAATCCACAAGCAGATTTTGGACGACTTACACACACAGAGGCCGCACAAATAGTTGGTGTGCCTGTCTCAACAATCTTCACTGCGATCAGATTTGGAAAAATTACCACATCAGGACGTGGCATTACTCCTGATGAACTTCTATTATTTTTGAAAAAAAGAAAATTGCGCGAATTTGGATACATTGACGAAGAAACATTATCTATTCCTCAAGCTGCAAAAATAGCCGGTGTTACACGTCAGGCTTTCTATATCGCGGTTAATGAAGAGCGTTTGAAGACGGCCAACGGTGGGATTCCAATTACTGAATTTAAAAGATACATCAAAGCCAGCAGGGGAATTGACATAGACGTTCCTCCGGTGCCTGACGTAGAACTAGAGAGCGTTGGGTTCCTAAATATGACAGAGGCTGCACAAATAGCTGGTGTCCGCCTGTCCACTTTATATAATGCAGTTAATTCCGGGCGGCTTCGCAAGTTCGGGAAATACGTTTTGCGCTCCGACTTAGACAAATATATTGTCTGGCACAGCTCGCCCCAACGGTTTGTCGGCAAACGACAGGACAAGGAAGATAAAGACGAAAATCTTCTGCAACCGCCGAATGCGCGCAGATGGCCGGAGTCAGCACGCGGGCAATAAACCTTGCCGTAAAAAATGGCAGAATACAAAAACAGGGAAAATATATCCACATTGAAGAAATAAAAAACTATATCGCCACGAGAAGAAAGAAACACCTTACGAAAAAGGAGAATAAAAATGATAACGCTTAAGGAGGCTGCACACATTACCGGCCTGACGGCTGAATACCTGCGCCGGCTTTGCCGGACTGGCAAAATAGAGGGCGCACAGCTGATCGGCAAGACCTATGTGGTGCCGGAAAGCTGGGCCAATACCTATAGAAGGGATAGGGAGGACACTTTCTCCGTAAGGGAGGCGGCTGAACTGGCCGGAGTGTCGTCACAGGCAATTTATCTCGCCATCAACAGCGGCAAGCTGGAAAAAAACGGCAAGCGGATCAGCAAGGATTCGCTCTTTGCGTATATAAGTCAGCGGCGGTAAGTCCCAGCATTTTCAATAATTTTTTGGCCTCTTCCCCATCTATGCAAAAGCAGTTTACATTGCTGGCTATTTCGCCACAAGATATCCCCGCTGCCTGGATGGCCTCTCGCGCGGAGCTGAGCTTACGGCTGCTGTCAAAGCACAAGGATATCCGCAGGAGGTTGTCATTATAGCCGCACCTTGCGTGCTTTACGACGAGCTTCCTCAGTCGTGTAAGTCCCTCCATACTACGTAGCTTTTTATACTTCACGAGGGATTCTTCGTTTATGTCGCCGTCAGCATCCCGAAAGATAAAACCTTCCCGCAGCGCGTATTGGACCATACCATAGCTGACGCCAAGGTATTCAGCCGCAGCAACGATTGTGCTGGTTTTTTTGTGGGCGATCATGCGCCCGTTGGACGGCAGACTTTTGCGCCACGCAATATACTTTTCATAAGAATCCTTTGTGATATATCCGTCCTTGAAAATAAAACGGCCAAGATCCCCATCATTTTTCACTGTTGTATAACTTATACTAAGCTCCCGTGCTGCATCTGCGATTGTATAATTTTCAGACCTCAATTTGCGTTTGAGGACCTCTGCTTCGACAGATTCCCGTGTGACGCCGGTTTTGACGCCGATCTTCCCCTTGCGCAAGACTCCACGATATATAAGCGGGTAGACGCATTTTTCCTTTATTCCCAGCAACGCTGCCGCTTCGCGGAGACTCAAGGCGGCAGATTGATCGCTATTATTGCCCTGTAAAGTTTTTTTGTCTTTTTCTATCATTTTTTCATCCTCAACGAAAAAAGAATAACATGAGCTGGCGAAAAAATATACATAAAAATATAATATCTTTGATACAATTAATATGTAGAACAAGAAGGAGCCTATTATATGCGCCAACTTATAAATAATAAAAAAATAGCAGAACAAGAGATGCAATACTACAAGCCTGTGGACCCGGCTACGAGCGCGGCAAAACGTGGTGGCTGCCGCATCCTGCTGCGGATCGCTTGTGTACCGGAATTTGCCGTGAGCCGTTACGGGTTGGAACTACTCGGAATGCCGCCATATATCAAATTTGACTACAACGAGCAGGGAAATAAGATAACGGTCTCACCATGCGCTGCCGACGAGCCGGAGGCGCATGAAGTTAAATATGCACGGGCTCAGGCGGCGGGTGAGAAGTATATTGTCGTATGCCAAAAGCGAAAATTCTGGATTGAATTTCGGAAGAAAATGAAACTTGAGGACTACCGGGCGTTTTGGGACGGAGAGATAAAAGATGGCACGTTGGTATTTGACCTGTCCCGATATGAGCTATGGAAGAACCGGCAGTATGTCCGCTCTGTGGACTGCGGGCTTGGAGCGAAAAACAGCGGAGGGTTCGGGTGTATTGTCCCCGAAGGTTAGAAGTTATCAGCCAAGTCAACGTTTTTTTCTGATTAATTTTGTCCGCAGATGTAATGTAACGGCAGGGATTTGTTTGCATAAGGTTGTTGTCGAGTCCTTGACACCATTTAAAATGACAGGCTCGGCTTTGGCCGGGCTTTTTGTCTGCCTTTAAGCGGGAAAGCGGCGGTTTTCACCAGAGTATTGACGGAAGGAAAAAAGATGGTATAATACCTTCTGTTGGCCGGGGTGGCGGAAAGGTAGACGCACGGGACTTAAAATCCTGCGAACGCAAGTTCGTGCGGGTTCAAATCCCGCTCTCGGCACCACAACTTTAACGTCGCGGGGTGGAGCAGTACGGAAGCTCGTCGGGCTCATAACCCGAAGGTCATAGGTTCAAATCCTATCCCCGCAACCATTTTTTTGGCGCTGTAGCTCAGTTGGCTAGAGCATTCGGTTCATACCCGACAGGTCACTGGTTCAAGTCCAGTTAGCGCCACCAGAAATAATCGGCCTCTCAGAGATGAGAGGCTTTTATATCAAAAATTTTCGGGGCGTAGCGCAGTCTGGTTAGCGCGCTTGGTTCGGGACCAAGAGGTCGGAAGTTCAAATCTTCTCGCCCCGACCAGTAATTTCAAGGGTTCAGCTCATTGGGGCTGGACCCTTTTTGTATGCTTTTATTCTGTATTTATTCAAATAAAAAAGACCTCACGCTTATGCTTAAAGAGAGTTTATTTCATCTCCGATTCGCCTCTTTAAATAATTCTCTGCCAAACCATAGTCTCTTTTTAAATGGCCTATTATTAGTTCTATGGCATTTCTTATCTTCCTCTTTTTCTTATCTGAGGCAGCCGATATCTGAGCTTTCATGATTGACGGTCGATTTTGGCGGCCTGACCGACAGGGCCTAGTCGACGCGGATGCAGAGGTGCAGCCAATAGACGCGCGTCTCATAACTGACATAAACAAGACATTCCAGACATGTGTCGCGGCGAAGACGGTAAAGGTTACCGCCGGCCTGCTCTCCAATCTGCCTGCGTGGGACTTAGAAAAAATAACCTTGACGGTGCTGAATTTTTTGCTGGCGGCTGGGTGGGCACCACCACCGTGTGATATGGGAAATACGCTGCTTGCTCTCCGGAGCGACATATACGCTGTTTCCTTCTGCCTTGCCATGAGCCCGCATGAGTGGACGCGTGGATAGGGGCGCTGAAAAAGCGTCAGATAACAGAGAGCGCTGATATAATTGAACTGTTGTCGCAACTCCATTCCTGGCAGCAGGAGGGAGGTGTTCAATGTGGCGTTAATCACCTTTATAGTGTCTGTTGTGGCAAGTGTGGCTGGTCACTACATTTGCAAATGGCTAGACAGGCATTCAGGCGACAGCTGGCCAGCAAAAAGATACCCCGGATCTGGCCATCCGGGGTATTTGTGTTCATGACGCTAATCACCTTGGTTAGCTATATTGTAGCACATCACGTTGCGCCGTCAAAGCGGTCTTCCGTTGCAATACTTAGTGGAACATATTATAATATTCTAACAGAAGATACTTCTGGAAGGAGGGCGAAAGAGATGCGTTATGCTGAATATGATGAAAAATATGGCTGTATTCCACGCTGTATTCCCCTTCGTAATATAGATAAAGAAATAGAAAATATCGAACGCGAGATGGCAAGAGTAAAGGCTGAACATGACAAGTGGTTCAAAAAACTTCCTTTCGAAAAACAGCAAGCCTTAGAGAGAATGAGCTGGTGGGACAATGTCTGGGATAACGTTATAGTAATCGGCGTTCTCTTTGGGCCTCCTGTCGTGTTTTTCCTTATGAATTAAAACTAAGCATAGGATTGACTGCTAAAAGGGGCCGACCCGCCGTCAGCCCCTTTTACTTATTTATTTTGGAACTACCAGCTTTCCCCGGTTGTCCTCAAAGGTCTTTTTGCATTTCTGGTTTCGGCAGAGCCAGAAGTAGCCGCGAGTTCCCTTTATGCGCACGCTCAGATGGCCGCAGATAGGGCAGACGGCAGTTTTCTGGGGTTTGCCGCGTTCGTTGGAGAGTATCAGCCCGCAGTCGCTGCAGGCCCAGAATTTGCTTTTCTTGTCTCTGCCGATGCGCAGCAGCATACGGTTTCCCTGGCACCCGGGGCATTGGGTTCCCTGCGGCTCTTCTCTTTGAGGCGACGCGGGGATGTATTCTCTGGCGGTTTTTTTGCGCTGTTCGGTCATTTTTTTGACGGTATCCGATATTTCGCCGATGAAGGAGTCGAGATCCCTTTCACCCCTCTGGATGCCGCGCAGGGCCGCCTCCCAGAGCGCCGTCATGTCGGGTTTGCGCAGCATGTCGTCGATCTCCGCGATGAGTTTGCGCCCCTTAGGGGTCGAGATGAGCGCCTTTTTATCTTTGACGATGAACTGCCGCTGCTGAAGCGTCTCAATGATCTTTGCCTGCGTGGCGGCCGTTCCGATACCGGAGGTCTCTTTGAGGATTTTCTTTACCTCCGGGTCTTCGACATAAAGGTGGATGTGGTTCATGGCGTCTAGCAGCGTAGATTCCGTAAAACGTTTAGGCGGCGTGGTCTTTCTCTCCGCGATCATCAGCTCGCGGATGCCGACCGGTTCGCCGGTCACGGCGTCTGGGATCCTGGTCTCCGGCTCCTTTTCGTCCTCTTCGCCGTCCCTCTCTTTGCCGTACAGCAGGTGCCAGCCCTCTTTGGTGCATTGACGGCTCGTGGCTTTGAAAAATTCTTCTTCGATGTCGTATTCGATCGAGACGACGGCGAACTCCTGCGGAGGGAGGAACTGGGCCGCGTACCGCCTTGCTATGAGGTCGAAGATGAGCTGCTCTTTTTCGCTTAGATTCCGCGGCATTTCGCCTGTGGGAACGATCGCGAAGTGTTCTTCGATTTTGCCGGTGTTCCATGCCGCCGATTTGAGGTCCGCGTCAAAGTTATAGGCCTCGTACTCCGGGCTGCTCTTTTTTATCACGCCGAGAACGCGCGCCCTGTTTTCGTAGAGCGATTCCGGGAGATATTGGCAGTCGGAGCGCGGATAGGTGGTATATTTCAGTTCGTAGAGGCGCTGTGCGATCTTCAGCGTATCGGCGGGGGAGATGTCGTATTTTTTCGCCGCCTCGCTTTGCAGAGTAGGCAGGGAGTGCGGCAGCGGAGGCTGCGCCAGCGAGCTCTTTTTCTCAAAGTTAGAGACGCGGCCTACCTTGCCGGCGAGCTTTTTTTCAAGCTTGGAGATGGCCCCGCGGTCGACGACGCGCCCCTCTTCGTCGAGCCCCTCCTGGTTTTCTTTCGGCTTCCAGGAGGCGGTAAATTCCCCGTTTTTGATGACGCTGCGTGCCTTGACGTCGTAGAAGGGTTTGGAGATGAAATTTTCTATCAGCAGGTCGCGGTTTACCACGAGCGCAAGCGTGGGCGTCTGTACCCTGCCGACGGAGATGATCTCGCCCCTGCCTCTTTCGGTGGTGCAGGTAAAGAGCCTTGTAAGGTTGAAGCCGAATATCCAGTCTGCCCGATGACGCGCCTCCGCCGAGCTTGAAAGGTTTTTGTATTCCAGGTTGGGACGCATCTCATTTATCGCCGTCCGTATTGCGGAGGCGTTCAGATCGGTTATGAGCAGACGCTTTACCTCGCCTTTGAATTTGAAATATTGGAGTATTTCGTCTACGAGCAGCTGCCCCTCTCTGTCGGCGTCGCCGGCGTGGACGACGCTCTCGGCTTCTTTGAGCAGTCTGCCGATGTTTGCCAGCAGATCTTTTTTCTCCTGATCCGGAAGTTTCGGCCATTCCCGCGGAATTATCGGCAGCGGCGCGACGCGCCATCTTTTATATTCGGCGTCGATCATATCCGGCGTGCGCATCGTTAAAATATGTCCGGCCGACCAGCAGACGGTGTCTCCATTATCCATTGTCACAGACAGTCTGTCACGTGACTTTATCTTACCAGGATGAGCCTCGATGATGGCCTTTGCCAGCGAGGCTTTTTCTGCGATGAAGAGTCTCATGTTCTTCCTCCGTTCTTTTGTCCTATTTTATAATATATATGGGAGGTATGCGCTCAATATTTAACGCCTATTTTTCAGACAAACTTCAATATTTCCCGCGGCCCAGGGGTATCTCTTTCAGTTCATTTATCCTCGCGGCAGCCGTGAAGGTATAGAGCGTTAACAGCGCCAGGCGGAAACAAACAGCGGCAGCGGTACAGGCCGCTGCCGTCTTATAAAGCTATGTCCGCGCCGCCGGAGAGGCGGTGTTTACCGGGAAGGGGACGACTGCAGTTTTAAGCGGTGAACCCCATACGTTTTGATAATTCTTCGGCGACCCGGCATAGTTCGGGTTTCACCTGATCGGAGATGAAATCGTCCGTCATTTTTTCCACGGAGGAGAAGCAGCTTGTGGCGGCGACTATCTTGCCGAAGGAATCGCGGACCGGATAGGCGATGCAGCGCAGCCCTAACTCGCACTCTTCGTTGTCCGTCGCGTAGCCTTTTTCTTTTACATCCGCTATCTCACGGTCCAGCAATTCGCGCGTGGTGATGGTGTTGTCTGTGAGTTTTGCCAGGCCCTTTTCCTTGATGAGACTATCCAGCTCGTCTTTGGAGAACTCCGTCAGGAACAGCTTGCCGGAGCTGGTCGTGTGCATCGGCGTCTGTTTGCCGATCCTTTGCAGGCTGAAGTCCATTCGGCCCGGTTCGTAAACGCAGTCCAGGTAGATACATTCCATATTATGCTGAACAGAGAGAGAGGCCCCCACGGAAAGTTTAGTCGACAGGCCGCTGATCATCTCACCGGCAAGGCTTCTTATGGTGACGCGCGAACGCAGCATGTCCGCCACGCCGCAAATTTTAAGCGTTAAGGCGTACCGCCCCAAATGTTCCTCCTGGTAGCAATATCCCTCCTGAATGAGGCCGTTCAAATGCCTAAGCGCGGTGGCCTGGGATATTTTCAGCCTTTTGGAAAGGTCCAGCAGGCGCAGCGGCGCTCCCGCCTCCGCCATAACGGAGATCAGCTGCAGGAACTTTGAGAGGGACTGGTTAGTCGGTTTGTCCTTTGTCTGTTCAGTTTTTAGGGCCGAGTGTCTGATGATAAAAACCTCTCAATCTGAAATCGCATCCATAAATTTATCAGTATTATATCACGTTTGTAATATCGTTGTTATTTATTGCAATTACAATATGGATTTTAACTATCATTGTTATATAAATAGCGTTAATAGTCCGGTATTAACGCTATTCGTGTCAACGTGTTTCAAATATTGGAATTACAATGATATTACTGATTCCGGTATAATTCCTTAAAGCGCTTGACGGCGGCCTGCGCCGCGTTTGCGACGGCGCTGACGTCGGATAGGAAGTAGACCAGGGAATATCCCCTGTCGTAGAGGGCCGCCGCGGCGTCGATATTCGGCGCGATAGTGGCGAGGAATTTGCCCTTTTCCTTTACGACGCATTCGACTTTATGGATGGCCTCCTGCACCTCCGGGGCCTTTGGGTTAAAGAAATGTCCCATTGAGGTTGACAGGTCCGAGGGGCCGATGAAGATCCCGTCCAGGCCGTCGACGGAGGCTATTTTGTCTATATTTTCCACACCCTCGGGCGTTTCAATCGCCGTCATCACTATAATGTCCCTATTTGCGGCCGCGAAATATTCCTGCTTCTTCATTCCGTAGCAGGTCGCGCGCTGGCTGCTGGCCAGCCCGCGTATCCCCCGCAGCGGGTATTTGCAGCATTTGACGGCGTATTCCGCCTCTTCGGCGGTGGAGACATAGGGTACGTGGACGCCGTGCGCGCCGCAGTCAAGGATCTGCTTTATCAGCACGGCGTCGTTCCAGGGAGCCCGTACCATCGCGAAGCAGTCGTTGGCCTTAATGGCCTGCAGCACCGAGACCAGGCTCTCCAGCGTGTAGGGTGCATGTTCCATATCCGGGACGATCACCTCGAATCCGGCTTCCGCCAGTATCTCCGCGCTCATATTGCTTGTCTGCTGCGCCCATGCGGCGCTTATTTTTTCACATTTACGCAGACGTTCCGCCACTGTAGACATAATTTAATCCCTCTCTCATATAGATGTAGATGATCAGCGCTGATAGTTATAGGCGTTGATGTAGTCGTGATTTAATTTAATTCCCAATCCGGGAATGTCCAAAAGTTTAAGTTCCCCAGCCTTTGCCACGGGAGCGAGCTCAAAGGCGCCCGCCCACCAATCGGGGATGTTTTCCAACAGCCCGCCCGTGGGGGAGGCCGCCATTACATGCGCGCTCACCTCCATCAGCACATGCGCCGTAACGGGCACGCGGAAGGCGCCGGCCAGGGAGCAGACCTCGATGAATTCGGTGACGCCGCCGCAGCGCATAAGGTCCGGGTTAATTATATCCGCTCCCCGCAGACGCAGCAGTTCAAAGATTTCGCGGGTTGTGAAGAGGCATTCTCCCGAACATATCCGCATCGAGGTGCTCTGAACGAGCTCCGCGTTGCCCTTGTAGTCCTGGCAGTGCAGAGGCTCCTCCAGGTAATTTATACCCAGCCTCTGCAGTTCGGGGATGATCTCCAAGGCCAGCTTAACGTTCCAGCCCTGGTTTACGTCGACCATGATCTCAAAATCATCTCCGACCGCCTCACGCAGGGCGGTCAGGCGTGATATATCTTTTTCCCAGTCGGGGAATCCTAATTTGAGCTTGTACTTTGTATAACCTTCGCGTTTAAATTCAAGCGCCTCTTCGATCATCTCTTCCAGCGGCACCAGCCAGCCGCCGCTGCCGTAGACGGGCAGGATGTCTGTCTTCGCGCCAAGCAGCTGGTACAGCGGCTTGCCGGCCTCCTGAGCCAGCAGGTCCCACAGCGCGGTGTCTACGACGGCATAGGCCGACATCGGCAGTCCGGTCTGGCCGCAGCCGCCCATCGTGCCCTGTGCCTGCTGCCAGTATTTCCGAATATATGTGGAGTCCTTGCCGACTAAATTTCGGCAGTAGCCCTCAACGAGGATTTTCATCGCTTCTGCCTGGTCGGGGTTAAAGGTATAGGCCATGCCTACGCCGGTAAATTCTCCGGTGTCGAGCTCCAAAAACACATGCTCGATATATTCCAGGGCATATACCGCGTTCGGCAGCGGCTTGCTCAGCTTTTTCGATACGTGATGGACCTTATAGCCTCGTATGATCAATTCCTTGACCTCCTTGTTTTTATATAGTAGGTTTTTATCCGGTTTGAGAACGCTACCGGCTGATGAGGAACAGGGAAAGCTGAGGAAAAGCGCATATCACGAACAGCGTTACCAGCATCGCGATAAGATATGGCGCTACATTCTTTAGCAGCGGCATCAGCTTGACTTTCGCGATATCGCTGATGACGAAGAGGCAGAGCCCGAACGGCGGAGTCACCATGCCGATGGCCAGGTTGGTGATCATCATCACGCCAAAATGGTAGGGGTTTATCCCAAAGGCCAGGGCCGCCGGCAGCAGCAGGGGGGTCAGGATTATCACAGAGGCGCTGATTTCCATGAACATTCCCATTATTATCCATATGATATTGACGATGACCAGATACAGCGTCTTGTTGGCGACGACACTCATCATCAGCGCCGTGATCTTTGTCGGTATCTGCTCTCTCGTAAGCAGCATGGCGAAGACCGCCGCGCAGGATATTATCAGCAGCACGCCCGCCGCGGCGACGGCAGAATCGATGAATATCTTTGCCATATCGGCAAGCTTCAGTTCCTTATATACCAAACCGCCGACTATCAGTCCGTAGACGACGGCGACGCAGGCCGCCTCGGTGGCGGTGGATATTCCTCCGTAGATACCGCCGAGGATTATGACCGGCATCATTAGAGCGGGCAGCGCGTCAAAAAAGGCGCGCGCCTTTTCCCGCATCGAGTAGCGTCTCCCGTCCGTGCCATAACCGTTGCGCCCGCAGACGAAGTACGCCACCACCATCAGCGCCGCGCCGAACAAAATTCCGGGGATCATACCTGCCATGAAGGCGTCGCCGACGGAGACGCTGGCGGCGATACAGAAGAGTATCATCGGGACGCTCGGCGGAATGATTATGCCGATGCTGGAACCGCTGGCGACGGTCGCCGCGGCAAAATTTTTGTCGTATCCCTTGTTCAGCATGCCGGGGATGAGCACCGCGCCGACAGCCGCGCAGACGGCGGCGCAGGAGCCGCAGATCGCCGCGAAAAACATGGAGGCGAGTATCGCGACCAGCGCCAATCCCCCTTTAAGGCGGCCCAGAACCGTTGTGGCAAAGGTGATCATACGGTCGGAGATGCCTCCGCTGGCCATCAGATTGCCCGCCAGTATAAAGAAGGGCAGGGCGAGGTAGGGAAAGGAGTTGATTCCCTGGAACATACGCTGGCAGACTATTACCATATTTGAGCTGCCGTTGAGCAGCATCGCCAGCGCCGACGCGCCTCCCAGAGCGAACGGAACGGGAACCCCGACTATAAAGAAGGCGAGAAGCAGCCCGGCCGCTAAAGATCCCATACTAATCATTTTACCAGCCCCCATCTTTCAAAACTTGCGGCGAACCAATTAAGCAGCATCAAAACTACGCTGGCGGGAATGATCATATAGACGATCCACATCGGCAGCCCTGTGCCGGGGGCCGTCTGCATCATTCCCAAGCTGACAAATCTATTGCAGGCTGACAGCACGATCAACAGGAACATCAGCGACAGTATCTGCGCCACTTCGACGATAATTTTTTTAGAGATGCCGTGTAATAGCTCGGGGACGGCGTCGACGCAGGTCAGCTTCCATTTCTTCCCTCTCACCATAAGGGAACCGGAGAAATACGCCACGCTGATCATCATGAACCGGGATATCTCTTCCAGCATGGAAGTTTTAAAATTCAGAAAGGGCAGGCGCGACAGTATCTGCAAGGTGACGGCCGCGACCAGGATGATCATGAATATCAGTAACAAATATTCGATTACACGGTTGATTTTATCTATAAACAGCACGTAGTTTTTCAATTTTACGATCCCCTTCTATTTATCAGGCCCGGCAGATGACCGGGGAAGATTTTCCGCGATCATTTGCCGGGCCTCTGTTTGTTGCTTAATACTCTTTTTTGAGTATCCGATCTATTTTGTTGCCATAGACTTTGCTGTATTTCTTATAAAGGGGTTTGACCGCGTCGCGGAAGGCCTGCAGATTTATTTTATTCACCTTCACGCCGGCCTTTTCCAGGAACTTCAGGTCCTCGGCCGTTCTGTCGTCCAGATGCTTTCCGCTGGCGCGGGCCGCTTTCTCAACGCCCTCTTTGACGATCGCCAGCTGCTTGGGCGTAAGCTTCGAGGCTACCGCGTTGCTTACGGGCAGAATGTAGAGGCTGAAGGTGTGTCCTGTCAGGGACATGTACTTCTGCACTTCGTAGAAGCTGTTTGATTTGATCGCGGTGATCGGGTTTTCCTGTCCGTCGATGACGCCGGTCTGCAGGGCGCTGAAGACCTCGCCGACGTTCATGGAGACGACGTTCGCTCCCAGCAGCTCCCAGGTCTCGACCGGAAGGTTCGCCACCATCGTGCGGATGGTCAGCCCTTTGACGTCGGCCGGTACGGTGACGGGGCGGACGTTGTTCGTCAGCATTCTAGCTCCGAGCGCGGCCGCGCCGTAGGGCTCCATGCCCAGCGCGCGGATCTGCTTCTTCATGGGCTCGCAGATATCGCTGTTCCAAATGGCGGAGGCGGCGTCAAAGTTTTCTATGATAAAAGGAATGTCAAAGAGCCCCGTTTCACTGCACCAGTTCTGGAAGACGGAGATGGTGATCAGCGCCATGTCTATCGTACCGGCCTGCAGCCCTTCAACATAGTCTGTTTCGCCGCCGAGGGACGAAGAGGGGTAGATGTCAATCTTTATCTCGCCGTTTGATTTCTTTTCAACATAATTCTTCACGTCGCGGGCGATGTCCTGCGCGATCGAATTTTCGGACATAACATGGGCGAAGCTAAGGGTTACCGGCTTTGCCGCGCAGAATGCCGGTTTGCACACGCCCAAAATACCGACGCAGGCTATGGACATTATCATCAGAGCCGCCGCGAATGATTTTTTACTGCTTTTACTCATTTTTACCACTCCCTATTTAGATGTAAACTAATCGATCTACGGATTAGAATTGCCGCCTCCAAAAAGATTCCGATACCGCTTCATGTCAAGCGCCGGCAAAAGAAGCTAAGTCAAAGATATCCCTCCCGCCTTTCAAATCATTGTTGGGACGAGCGCCGGAGGCCCGGCCGCGTCAGGATACGAATGAGACCATAAGATCTCCGATGTTGTCGCTGAATACCGCGTGATAATTCTCACCGGGGGCGATGGGATGCATGAGGCATATCGAACCCGTCATTATTACTTCGCCCTCATAGAGGCCGACTCCGAACTGCGCCAGTTTATTTGCGAGCCACGCGACGGACATGATGGGCGTCCCTAACACGGTCGCGCAGCAGGCGCTGTCGATCAGGCTCCCATTCTTCTCCAAATAGACGCCGATGCTCTTTAGATTAAGATTTTCTATGGGAGTGAGCTTGCTTCCGAGGACGATCTTCCCGCAGGCGGCGTTGTCGCATACGCTTTCTTCTATAGTCTTGGAGAGCGGGTACATACGGCGTTCCACTATCTCAAAGGCCGGCAGGATCCCCTCCACCGCGTGATACGCCTTCGCTACGGTGACGCCGGGGCCGATCAGGTCACGGCGCATGACAAAGGCCAGCTCGACTTCAATGACCGGATGGACCATCAGCGACGCGATACTGATGGGGTCTCCCTCGGGGATGATGTTATGGTCGAAGATATGTCCGTAGTCCGGCTCAAGGATTCCGCGCTGCTTTTGAACCTCTTTATTGGTCAGTCCGACCTTTTTGCCGACGATTTTCCAGCCAGAGGCGAGCTTATTTTCCGCCGCGGCCATCTGGACGGCATATGCCTCTTCTAGTGTAAGGTCCGGGAATTCGTCGTGAATGGGAGCGATCGGCTGTTTGGTAGTTTCGGCCTTAAAAAGCCGCTCTGCGATATCCTTGATCCTTGCCGTTCTCAAGGTAGATTGTTTCTCACACATACTTATCACACTCTCTCTTATATTATTGATTCGAGGAACCTTCTTGTGAAAATACCGTTTTACACTAAAAATATAACCTAATTCCGCTCTTTGCCAAATATATCACGATAATATTAAAAACGCAATATCATCAAAATTTAATTTTATATATCCTGAAAAATATCTATTTTTGATATTTAATTATCATTTTTGATATTGACTTTTTATAATTGAGAATATAATATCTGCGTTGCAGAGAGCAGTATCAATGTTTATTAAGGGGGAGAAATAATGTCGGAAGTAAAAAAGATGAAATATTTTGCTGGCGGAGAATGGCTTGATACCCGGACAGGGAACTATTCTCCTGTTTTTAATTCGAGTACCGGAGAGGTCATGGCCGAAATTCCTAATTGTTCCGCCGATGAGGTGGCCCACGCTATAGAGTGCGCAAAAAAGGCTTTCCCGATGTGGCGCGACACGCCGGTCATGAAGAGAACACAGGTCCTATATAAGTTCCGTGAGCTGCTGATGGCCCATTTTGACGAACTGACAGAGCTGTGCGCCCGCGAACACGGGAAGAACTGGACGGAATCGGCCGGCGACATAGCGAAGGTAAAAGAGCCGGTTGAGTTTGCCTGCGGGGTTCCCTCTCTTATGGTGGGCGAATCCCTGATGAACACTTCAAAGGGTTATGACACCGTCACATACAGGGAGCCGCTGGGAGTATTCGCCGGTATCTCTCCCTTCAACTTTCCCGGAATGATCCCTATGGGGTGGATGGTCCCCATTTGCATAGCGACCGGCAATACGATCGTCGTCAAAGCGGCCTCCAAGACGCCGCTTACCGCTATCCGCTGCGCCGAACTGTGGCAGGAGGCCGGGCTTCCCGACGGCGTTCTCAACATCGTCACCTGTACGAGGCACGAATCGGAGCAGTTCCTCACGCATCCCGATATCAAGGGCATCTGCTTTGTCGGCACATCTTCCGTCGGAAAGCATATATATGGGATAGCCGCTTCGCATGGCAAACGGGTGCAGGCGCAGACCGAGGCCAAAAACCATGCGCTGGTGATGGCGGACGCCGATCTTGAACGGACCGCCAGGAGCATCATCAACTCCGCCTTCGGCTGCGCCGGTGAAAGATGTATGGCGCTTCCCGTGGTATGCGTTCAGGAGAGCGTCGCGGACAAACTGGTGGAACTGGTCGTAAAATTTGCGAAAGAATTAAAGATTGGCCCCGCCTACGATAAAACGACGGACCTCGGTCCGCTGGTGGACGCCGCGCATAAGGCCCGTGTCTCCGGCTGGATAGATAAAGGCGTCGAAGAGGGCGCGACGCTTGTGCTTGACGGCAGAAACGTCGTGGTCCCCGGATATGAGAACGGTTTTTACCTCGGCCCCACCATTTTCGATAACGTAACGCCGGGGATGTCGATCGGAGACGAAGAGATATTCGGCCCCGTCCTCTGTATAAAGCGCGTCAAGAATTTCGAAGAGGGGCTCGCCGTCATGAACGGAAACCAGTTCGCCAACGGTTCGGTGATTTACACGCAGAGCGGCTATTATGCGCGCGAATTCGCCTATAGGACCGACGGCGGCCAGGTCGGCGTTAACGTCGGTATCCCCGTGCCGGTGGGGATATTCGCCTTCAGCGGACATAAGGAAAGTTTCTACGGCGATTTGCACTGTCTCGGCAAAGACGGCGTGCGTTTCTTCACCGAGGTGAAGGCGGTCACGACGCATTGGTTCGATGCGGAGGAGAGGCCCTCCGGCAAGGTGGATACCTGGGAGGGCTCGGTCGGGGGAAGTATGTAAAAAGTCAATAAAATTTAATAGATGGTAAAAAGCTGATGGGCGGACGCTGGAGATTATTCAGGCGTACATCCATTAGCTTTTTCGTCCGCCAGCCTTTCTATAGTCCTCCATGCCGGTCCGTATCTTTTTCCCGCCGCCTATGTTAGAGTAAATGTGTTACATGATAGGAAGCGGAATTTGTAATTGCTGTGTGGAGGAAGACGATGGCGAAGGTATTATGTTTTGGTTCCATGAATATCGATTATACATATAAGGTACGCCATTTTGTAAAAAAGGGAGAGACCATCTCCGCCGATTCCTTACGCATATTCAGCGGCGGGAAGGGGCTGAACCAGGCGATTGCCCTCTCAAGGGCGGGGGCGGAGACCTGCCTCGCCGGCTGTATCGGTGAAGACGGCCTGTTCCTGCTGAAAGAGCTGGAGGCCGCGGGCGTCGATACCGGATACGTCCGTGTGCTGGGAGATGTGCGGACTGGCAGCGCGGTCATTCAAAACGACGCGGAGGGCGATAACTGCATCATCCTGTACGGCGGCGCGAACCGCGCCGTTACGCGGGAGCAGGCGGATACAGTCCTGGCCGGTTTCCAAAGCGGCGACTGCCTTGTCCTGCAAAACGAGATAAACGAGATTCCATACATCATCCGCCGGGCGCATGAAAGAGGGATGCGGGTGGTGCTGAACCCTTCGCCGATGGAGGTCTCTGTTCTGGACTTCCCCCTGGAATATGTGGACTGCTTTATGCTGAACCGCGTAGAATCGGCGCAGCTGCTGGGAATTGAGAACGAACCGCGCGCGGCGGAGGCGGAGCTTATGGCGGCGCTTGGTGAGAAATTCCCCGCAGCGGAGATCATCCTGACGCTGGGTGAGGAGGGCTCCGCCTATATTGGCTGCGGCGAGACGGTGCGCCAGCGCCCCTATCATATAAAAACGGTCGACACGACCGCCGCCGGAGACACATTCACGGGGTTCTTCATCGGCGGCAGGATGAGAGGGCTTTCCGTATCGGAGGCGATGGATCTGGCCTCCAAAGCGGCGGCGCTGAGCGTAACCAAACCGGGGGCCTCTCCCTCAATCCCCACTCTGGCGGAGGTCACGGAGTATTTTTCGTAAATACCGCGCGGCTCACTGCCATAAAATCATTCCCACGATGTTATTTATCGGCGGCTCGGCCCTATATCGGTCGGGCCGCCGCTGTTATGTTTACGCTATTGTATATATCTGGCCTGTGTAAAAACTTTATTTTTCCGCAATTAATATACATTAGAGATTTCCGGTTTTATGTGACTATCTATGCGTGGTTACTGGATTTTTGTACATAATGCCTAATTGACACGAAGTCTTAGATAATTATAATATTTTGTAATAAGTAAAAATAAGCCTTGCTTTTTTACTTATTACAAAATACATAATTCAGGAGGGTGACTTGTTATGCGTGAGTTTAAAATCCAAAGGGCTAATAATATGCCTGTGCAGTCTCCGTTGGTTCCTGAGCCGATGGTACCGTATAGCTGTAAAAACAGCAGGACGGTCTATGCTATGTGCGAGGTTGACGAAGATACTATCCGCAGGCACCTTGCTCCTACACCATTTGAGTATGTCAACAATCTTTGTATGATTTATGTAAATGACTTTACTGAGAGTCCTGAATTGCCATATATGGACTCGGGAATAATTTTTACGGTCAAATATAAGGACATATACGGTGGATGCTATATGTACGAATGGGAAGATAACGACGTGGCGATCGCCACGGGCCGGTATTGGGGTTATCCAAAGAAATATGCCCGTATGTCGCTGGAAAAAAATGGTAACATCATACGCGGCACAACAACAAGAAAGGAAGTTCGGCTCATAGACATTGAGCTGGACTGCTCTAAGCCTTTGGAGAATGTACCAACGCTGCACACCACATATCCGCACCTCAACCTTCTGACAATCCCCAGGCCTGATGGACCTGGAATCTTCTCGCAGCGCATTACCGCAAGGGACAATTCTTCTACCTGCAAGACTCTTTCGAATCAGTATGCAGAGGTGAATGTCACGCTTAACAGTTCTGCCAATGACCCTATTGGAGATTTTAAGCCTCTTAAGGTTCTTGGTGGAGGCTATTCAGTAACTGATTTTCTCGCTACGATGGAAAACGGTTGGGCGAAAGTTATCGATACGCTTGTTTAAGCTGTTAGTGTGTATGGCGGGGCTTTTGCCCCGCCGCTCAGTATTAAAAAACCATGAACGGGGGGATTATGTTGGAAAGAAAAGGTTTCTTAACGGTGTTCATTCTCTCGGGCGCTTATTTGGCCTATTTGGCAGGATCCGGTTTTGGCAGCGGACAGGAGATGATGCAGTATTTTACCTCATATGGTTACGTGGGGATACTGGGAATACTTATCAGTGCGGTGCTATGGGCCTCTTATGCGGCCTTTATCGTTAAAGATTCCAGAGATTTTGGTCTGACCTCTCTTCATCAGGTCTATCTGTTTTATTGTGGCAAGTACTTAGGAAACGCACTATTCTTCTTTTCGCTAGCCTACCTATTTTGCATGGCTAGTCTCATGATTGCTGGTGCCGGAGCGGCCTTTGCGCAATATTTTAATGTCGGCAACGAAATAGGGCGCATTATAATGACGGTGCTGGTTCTCATTACAGGGCTTCTTGGGATGAGAAAGACTGTTGATGTAATCGGTAGCCTCGGTCCGTGTATAATGGTTTTTGTCGTAGTAATCGCTGCTATTGCATTGGCAACAGGTTCCACAGGGCTTAACGCGGGCAATGAGTATGTGAAGAGTCACGAAATGCTGAAACCAAGTGGAAACTGGTTGTGGGCGGCGATAATGTATTTTTCTTATTGTATTCTCTTTCAGGCGGCCTATCTTTCTGGACTGGCCTCAACAAATCCAGCTACAACAAAGCAACTTACTCAGAGTGTGATTATCGGTGCTTCTATATATGTTCTGGCCTCCATTTTGATGATGCTGGCGTTTATTGCCAATGTCTCTATTCTGGATGGTATGGAGGTTCCCAATCTCTATCTGGGCAGCAGAATAAACCCGCTCTTAGGCGCAATCTATGGCGTAATCTTGGTGGCGGCGTTATATACCACCACCACGCCACTAGTTTGGTCTGTGGCAAATGTTTTCGCAAAAGAAAAGACCAAGGCATATCCGTGGGTGATCGTCGTTGTCTCTGTATTGGCATATTTTGGCAGCGGATTCAGTTCATTCTCTATACTTGTGAATGTCGTTACTAAAGTGGCCGCCTACGTGGGGATACTCTATATAGTTCCCGTTTTCTACGTCAAATTTGTCAAGAAGCCAAAACCGCCGGCAAAAGTTTCTGCGTAAGCGTTTTGCTAAAACAGTTGGTTTTTTCCTCGTAAAGAGGTTACTCGGCTATATTTTGAGTATATCCCTTTGCGAGGAAATTATTTCTAAGAGGACACAGGAGCTCCGACGCCTAAAATCTCAGTTATCTCAGAGGTAGGATTGAAGAGCCTGTAAGGTACTTGAGCTTTATAGCAGATAGAGTCTCCTGTCTCCGCATAATACATTTTCCCGTTATATTCAAATCCGAGTTTTCCGGAGAGAATATATATAAACTCTTCGCTTGGACAAGATAGAAAAAGTCCCTCTGGTTCTTCGTAGTGTGGCGCAATTTTTATGATTGCTACCTGCAGATCCATCCCGCTTATATTGTTACGAAGAAGTTCATATACCAGCGGCGAATTGGGGCGTCCAAAACGGGGTCTGTTGTCCGCCTTTACGAGGATGTTCTCCTCCTCGTCCGAGGTAAAAAAATACACGACGCCGACATTATAAAACGCGGCCAGTTTTCTCAAAAGAGAGATAGATGGTTCAACCTTACCTGTCTCAATCTGGCTTAAGTAGCCCGGAGACAATTCTGTGGCCTCAGCGACATCCTGTAGGCGCATGCCTGATTTTTTCCTTAGGTTTCTTAGCTTTTGGTGAATCATTGAATCGTCCTCCGTCTTGATTATCTGCTCAGTTATTATAATCTTGAAACCACGTTGCTGTAAAAATTGTTTTATCAGTTTAGATTAATTAAATCTGAAATTGCATCCGAATAATCTTAGATATTGTTTTTATTTCATATTTTTCATGTATAAAACTCTATTCACGTATCATTCAAATGTGCCAAAACCTTGCTCTAAAGTCCGTGAATATTACATATAAACGATAACCATAATTTTTACCCTCTGTATTTAATCAAAATGTTTCCAATAAGGCTTTACTATGTTATGCTACCTTATAAAGAGTAGATATTGACGGAGCGCGGTCTTTTGAAGGACGGCGTATTTAGAAGAGGGGGATAAAATGGGAGGACTTTGGGATCTGATAACGGCGAATCCGGTGATTTTCTGGCTGATCGTCGCGGTTGTGGCCGGGATTTTTGAGGCGGCGACGGTCGGGCTTGTTTCAATATGGTTTTCGATCGGCGCGCTGGTGACGATGCTGCCCGCCGCCTTTGGCATCGGCTTTAATTTTCAGATCATAGTATTCATCGCCGCCAGCGTCGTTGCGATGATCTTCACGCGCCCGTTTTTGAAAAATATCCTGCACGTGGAAAAGACTCCGACGAACGCCGACCTGGTGATCGGGCAGAAGGGGGTCGTCGTCTCGCCGGTAGACAATATCCTGGAAAAAGGACGCGTTCTGGCGAACGGCCTTGAATGGGCGGCGCGCAGCGTTGACGGGACGAAGCTCGATAAGGGGGCAGTCGTCCTTGTCAAAGAATTGCGCGGCGTAAAGCTGATAGTGGAAAAGGTTTCAGATAAAGAGGAGGAAAATTAAATGCTTTCAACGATATTTCTGACATTCATCGTATTTGTGCTGATAATGATCGTCATGGCCAACGTCCGCATCGTGCCGCAGGGCAGCGTCTACGTTGTGGAACGGCTGGGGACTTACCTCTGCACATGGGGCGCGGGGCTGCATGTCAAACTGCCCTTTGTGGACCGCATCGCGAACAAGGTCTCGATCAAGGAGCAGGTGGTGGATTTTGTGCCGCAGTCGGTCATCACCAAGGATAATGTTACGATGCAGATAGACACGGTGGTATTCTTCCAGGTGACGGACGCCAAGATGCTTACCTACGGTGTGGAATATCCGCTCTCGGCGATAGAGAACCTCACCGCGACCACGCTGAGAAACATAATCGGCTCTCTGGAACTCGACCACACCCTGACCTCAAGAGACCAGATAAACTCCAGCATTACGGAGACGCTTGACAAGGCCACCGATAAATGGGGCATCAAGGTCAACCGGGTGGAGGTCAAAAACATCGTGCCGCCGCAGGAGATCATGGCGGCGATGGAACGCCAGATGAAGGCCGAACGTGAGAAACGTGAATCGATACTGCTCGCAGAGGGAGAAAAGCAGAGCAAAATCCTCATCGCCGAGGGTGAAAAAGAGTCGGCGATACTGCGCGCCGACGCCGTCAAAGAGCAGAAGATACGCGAGGCGGCCGGCGAAGCGGAGGCTATCCTCGCCGTACAGCGTGCTGTAGCAGACAGTATCAAAATGCTCAACGAATCGGCCCCCTCCAAGGAGGTGGTGGCCCTCAAGAGCCTGGAAGCCTTTGGCAAGGCCGCAGACGGACAGGCGACAAAGATCATCATCCCCTCGGAGATACAGGGACTCGCGGGGCTTGCTGCCTCGCTCAAAGAGCTGGTCAAAGAAGACCCCAAAGAGGCAAAGTAAGGCGGGCGAAATTATTTTTTAGATATAAAGGAATCCGATCTCGGCGGCCCTCTGTTTAGCGGCTGCCGAGAATTTTTTATTTAAAAATGTAACTATTTCAGTCATCGGTATTTCTACCGTTCTTTTCCTAAATAAAATGGCTATGCTTTGTGTAGTATTCGTGGTATGCAAATATAGGAAAATTTCTCGTTAAAGTATTCATTTGGGGGATACTTGAGGAGTTTTGTGTGTGCCCGCGGAGGCTGTTCAGTTTTTTAGTACAAATAACTTTAATGGGGGAATATCTTCATGAAGACCGGACGTTCTTTATCCGTTCTGTTGGTTGCTTTTGCCTTGCTGTTGTCTTTTTCTGTCTGTGGGTTTGCGGATGTTGGAGGGGACGCTTTTATTGAGATATCAAATGCGGCAGAGCTTAAGGAATTCCGTGATAATGTAAATAGTGCGGGCGGAAAAGTTATCAATGCCAGGCTCACAGCGGATATCGTTTTAGACGGTACGGAGTGGACTCCAATCGGAATCAACAGCAACCCCTTTAAAGGTACTTTTGACGGACAGGGATATTCCGTTACGGGAATGTACATTGAGAATCCGGAGAATAATAGGGCTGGTTTTTTTGGTCTGATAGAAAACGCTGTTATAAAGAATCTTACAGTATCAGGTAATATCAATACTCCCGGTAAGTCTAATGTCGGTATGGTAGCGGGAATGATGTCCTACGTGAGCATAGATGGCGGCGGCAGTCGTGTGGAAAACTGTGTATCGGAAGGGACTATCAAAGCTAAGTCTGAAGCTGGCGGGATTGCCGGTTACTCTATGCCTAATGGGATTAAGTACAAAAACTATATTACTAACTGTGTGTCGAATGTAAAACTGGAAATTGCCGTAGATAATACCAGCTATAATAACGCCGGTGGCATCGTGGGTGAGGCAGAATATACCATAATAGCTAACTGTGTGGTAAGTGGAAGTATTCGCGGATATGGTGACCAATGTGGTGGTATTGTAGGTTATGCGTATAATGGAACGCAGATAATAAATTGTTTGTCGAGTGTTGATGTAGAGGGAATATTGCAAATTGGCGGTATCAGTGGGTTTAACAATAAAGATATGTCAACAGGAAGCGTTCTTATCGCTAATTGCGTATCTGTAGGTAATATATCTGGGAAAAATTATATCGGAGGTATTTCTGGCAAACAAACAAATGAAAGTTGTTATATAGAAAATTCATTTTTTATGGGTACAATGCAAGGAAATGGTGATAATGTTGGTGCAATAGTTGGAAATACTTGGGGAACGATAGTAAATTGCGGATGGTTAAAGAATGGCCAATATGAGGCTATAGGCGGCTATCAGGCTGACCAAGGTAATGAAACTACCGGGGTTGACAGCATAACGAATCAGGTCTGTGCCTACACCGTTGACCCCGCCTCCCTCTCATTTAATAGGGAAGCAGGCATAGCTAATCCTCTCTTTCGTACCTGGCCTGGCAATGATCCATCGGCGGTCTTAAATTGGAGCTCCAGCGATGTTCCCGGCGTCACCTTAACGCAGGATGCTGATAATAACACCATAATCTCGGCGACGAAAAAGGGCGTATTCAATGTCGGCGCCTCCCTGACACTCACTGCCACAAAGTTTGGGAAAAGCGACGTCGTACCTCTGCGTCTGGTCGGCGATACCGTCGACACTTCCTCCAATCCGTTATTGGCCCCGGCGCTTTCCGCCGCCGTCAGGGTCACGAGCGACATTACACGCGTAAAATCAATAAAGATAACAAACGCTCCGCAGTCGCTGAAAGAGGGTGAGGCCTTTAATCTCATCTGCGAAGTGCTGCCGGAGGACGCTACAAATAAAGATCTCGTCTGGAGCAGCAGCAATAATAAGGTGGCGGCGGTCACGGGGCAGAGTGGGGAGATCACGGCGCTTTTGGCGGGTGAGACGGTGATAACCGTGGAGGCGAGGGACGGCAGCGGCATACGCGATCAGTTTACCCTCACGGTGAAAAAAGATTATCTCTCCAACCCGAAGCCGGAACGGCCGGCGGTGAAGACCGATACGGCGGCGCTCTCCAAGCCTGAATACTACGGAGAGAGCGAAATAGAGGAATTGGCGAAGGCCATCAGCATGGATAAGAGCCTGTTGACGGCCAAGGAGGACGGCAGCGTAATTTTGCGCCAGGATGTGGTCGGCGGTGCGCTCGAATCCGTGAAAAAAGAGAACCCCGGTCTTTACTACGAGAGCGTGATGCCGGTGCCTCTCATCAAGGCAGCCTGCGGTTCAGCCGAGAGCGGCCGGATTATCGCCTTTGGTTTTACGGTGAGCGGGGATAACTTCGGCAAGGCGGACAGCGCGCGGGATATTAAGGTGATGAAGGTGCTTCCGGACGGCAGGGGCGTGCTTTTCAAGGCCATAGGCGAAGAGCGCGAGATCGAAGACCGCAGCTGCGCCCTTTATAAAGGCGGCGAAATATACAGCGGTCCGGTGATGCCGGAAGAGAATTATGTCCTGACTCTCTTTATAAAAGACGGCGGGGAGTTCGACCTTGACGGCGCGGAAAACGGCTCTGTCATAGACCCGCTGGTGGTGCTGAAGGCAAAGGAGGCCCCCGCGCGTGAGAGTTCGTCTGGCGGCGGCTGCAGCGCCGGGTTTGGCGGAGCCGCGCTTCTCGCGTTCGCGGCGCTGCCGGTACTACTGCGCGGACTGCGCCGGAGATAATTTGATAAGATAATAACAGCCCGCGGCCTGATGACAGAGGCCGCGGGCGTTTTTGTATTTTTTAGGTTAGCTCCTGCCGAGCGCTTTCTCTATCAGGTCGCCCGCGACGTTTACGATATCCTTCGGCGTGCCGAATGGCGGGGCGTAGCAAAGTTCGATGCGCGTCAGGTCGTGCGCTGTTGCGCGCATACGGATGGCGGCAGCCATCACGTCGCAGCGTTTGTCCACGCCGTCCAGTCCGGTGAGCTGGGCGCCCAGTATCCTTCCCGTGCCTTTTTCAAAGACCACCTTCATGAATATCTCCTCGGCTCCGGGGTAATAACCGGCGTGCGAGGGGTATTCGAGACTTACGCTGCCGCAGTCTATGTTGTGGCGGCGCGCCTTCTCCTCATTGACGCCGGTGCAGGCCGCCGTCATACCGAATATTTTCAGGATGCCGCTGCCCTGCGCGCCGTCGTAACGGCTGTCGCCGCCGAGGATATTTTCCGCCGCGACGCGCCCCTGCCTGCTGGCGGGGCCGGCGAGCGGGACAAAATCCGCTTCGCCGGTGACGAAGTTTGTCACCTGTACGGCGTCGCCGACGGCGTAGATGTTGGGATCGGAGGTGCGCATACCCGCGTCGGTGATTATCGAGCCTTTTTTGTTCATCTCTAGCCCCGCCGCCTGCGCGAGGCCGGTGTCAGGGCGCACGCCCGCGGCGAGGATCACCATGTCGGCGCTCCTTCTCTCAGGACACATCTGCACCGCGAGACCTCCCTCATCGTCGATGCGCCTTACCTGGCAGCCTATCTGTACGCCGACGCCGTTGTTTTCGATATGGCGCTGGACGCGCGCCGCCACATCCGTGTCGAAGGGGGCCATCAGCTTGTTGCCCATCTCGACTATGAATGTGTCTATATCCCTTTTTTTGAGGTTCTCGGCGCACTCCAGGCCGATATAGCCGCCGCCGATGACGACGGCCTTTTTTACGCCGCGCTCGGTTATCCAGCTCTTAATAGCCTTTGCGTCGCCGAGGCTTCTGAGGGTGAATACTCCCGGCAGCGCCGCCCCCGGGAACGGCGCGCGGTAGGGTTCCGCGCCGGTGGCGATCAGCAGCTTGTCATAGCTCTCAGTGTACCGTTTTCCGTGAGACTCGACGGTTACGTTCTTATTTTTACGGTCTATCGCGGTGACGCGGCTCTCCACCCGTACCTCCGCGCCATGTCTTTCTTTGAACTCCTCCGGTGTGAAGGGAGTCAGAGAGGAGGCGTCCTTTATTTCATCGCCGATGAAATATGGAAGGCCTCAGGTTCCCAATGAAATGAAGGGCCCCTTCTCAAACATCACCACCCTGGCTTCCTTTGACAGTGAACCGATACGCGCGGCGGCTGTGGCTCCTCCGGCCACGCCCCCGATGATCACAATTTTCATATACTACCGCCTCCGCCGCCGCGCCATGACGCGCGGCGCAAGATATAAACAATGTAGCCGATCTCCGCCCATTTTAGTGTGCCTCCCGCGTTACGCAACTGAAAAAGGAGGGATATGGGTGCGTGAAAACACGTAACGGCGGCAAATACCCGCCGGCTCTGAATCAGCGTCAGCTCCAAACTCTCTTACCGCATAATAGCATACGGCGCCGCCAAAGCGTATGACCGGTTTTGCCGGTCGTTACAAATATCTCTGCGATGTCCTGTCGGGCATTTTTGTGAATAACATCTTTATTGCCGCTATCTGCCAATATATTCAAGGATGGGGTTAACAAAAATAAAATCTTATTATATAATGTCCAGACATTAATCATCGTCCGTGGTCCCTGACGGATAATTGTGGAGCACCACAGTGGGATCACGGTGATATAGAGCCGACCGTCTGGGCAGCATTCCTTTTCGATGCTGCCCTTTTTCGTGTTTTACATGAAAAAGGGCGCAGGGAAGGAATGTTTTTATTATGAACGGGAGGAAAGCTGTATGAGAGAGGAATGGCAGGGTTTTCGCGAGGGGAGATGGCTGGAGGCCGTCGATGTGAGGGATTTTATCCAAACAAATTACCGGCCTTATGAGGAGGGCGCGGAGTTTCTCTGCGGCCCGACGGAGCGCACGGAAGCCCTCATGAAAAAACTTGAACATCTTTTTGACCTTGAACGGCAGTTTGGCGGCGTGCTGGATATCGATACGCAGACGGTGACCTCGCTGACAAATTACCGCGCCGGGTATCTGGACAAGGAGCGGGAGATCATCGTCGGCCTGCAGACAGACAGGCCGCTGCGCCGCGGCGTCAACCCCTTCGGCGGTATCGCGATGACGCGCAAGGCCTGCGAAGCCTACGGCTATTCGCTGTCGGACAAGGTGGAGAGGGAGTTTCAATACCGCACGACACATAACGACGGCGTATTTCGTGTCTATTCCGATGAGATCAAGACAGCGCGTCACTGCGGCATTATTACGGGACTGCCCGATTCTTACGGGCGCGGGCGCATCATCGGCGATTACCGCCGCGTCGCGCTTTACGGCGTGGACCGCCTTATAGAAGAAAAGAGGAGAGACAAGGCGCGCATCGCGGCTGCGGGCGTGATGCTGCAGGATAACATCCGGCTGCTTGAGGAGCTTTATCAGCAGATAAATTTCCTCGGCAAGCTCAAGGAGATGGCCTCCCTTTACGGCTTCGACATCTCCCAACCGGCGGCGAACGCCCGCGAGGCCGTACAGTGGCTCTATTTCGCCTATCTCGGCGCGATCAAGGAGCAGAACGGCGCGGCGATGTCCATCGGGCGCGTTTCGACCTTCCTCGATATTTATTTCGAGCGTGACCTGGCGCGGGGACGGCTTGACGAGCGCGGCGCGCAGGAGATAATGGATGATTTTGTGATGAAGCTGCGCATGGCGCGTCATCTGCGTACGCCGGAGTATAACGAGCTCTTTGCGGGCGATCCGATGTGGATAACGGAGGCCCTTGGCGGCGTGGGCGAGGACGGACGTACGCTGGTTACAAAAAATACCTACCGTATGCTCAACACCCTCTATAATCTGGGGCCGTCCGCCGAACCGAATCTCACGGTGTTGTGGTCGGAGGCGCTGCCGGAGGCCTTTAAACGCTTCGCGGCGAAGGTCTCCTGCGATACCGACGCGATACAGTACGAGAACGACGACCTCATGAGGCCGGTCTACGGCGACGATTACGCGATCGCCTGCTGTGTCTCGGCGATGCGGGTGGGTAAGGAGATGCAGTTCTTCGGCGCGCGCGCCAATCTCGTGAAGCTGATGCTGATGAGCCTCAACGGCGGGCGCGACGAGAAGAGCGGCGAGCAGGTCGGCCCCGCGCACGCGCCGTATGAGGGAGAGATCCTTGAATATGACAAGGTGCTGGCGCTGATGGATCTTTACCGCCCGTGGCTTGCCGGGACCTATGTTTCGGCGATGAATATGATCCACTATATGCACGACAAATATGCCTACGAAAAGACGCAGATGGCGCTGCACGACACCGAGGTGCACCGCTATATGGCCTTTGGCGCGGCGGGACTCTCCGTGCTTGCCGATTCGCTGTCGGCGATAAAGTACGCGAAGGTGCGTGCGGTACGCGGCGAAGACGGGCTTATCACCGATTTTATCACCGAGGGCGATTACCCTGCCTTTGGCAACGACGACGACCGGGTCGACGCCATCGCGCGCGAACAGATAGAGCTGTTTCTCAACGAGCTGAAAAAGAACCCAGCCTACCGTGGGGCGGAACACACGCTGTCGATCCTCACGATAACCTCGAATGTAGTCTACGGGAAAAAGACCGGCTCGACGCCTGACGGGCGCATGGCCGGCGAGCCGTTTGCGCCGGGTGCGAACCCGATGCACAACCGCGAGAAGAACGGGGCGCTGGCCTCGTTGAACTCCGTCGCCAAGCTGTCTTACGCGGCCTGCCGTGACGGCATCTCCAACACCTTCTCGATCATCCCCGAGGCGCTGGGCCATTCTCAGGATGAACGGCTCGGCAACATGGTATCGGTGCTTGACGGTTATTTCGCGCAGGGAGCGCACCACCTCAACGTCAACGTGCTGAACCGCGAGACGCTCTGCGAGGCGATGAAATATCCGGAGAAATATCCGAACCTCACGATCCGCGTCTCCGGCTATGCCGTGAACTTCCATAAACTCTCGCGCGCGCAGCAGCGTGAGGTGGTCTCGCGCACCTTCCACGGCGTCATGTAGGATGAAGGGGCGCGTCTGCGGTTTTCAGAGCATGGGAGCGGTCGACGGTCCCGGCCTGCGCTGCGTGGTATTCGCGCAGGGGTGTCCGCTACGCTGCGCTTACTGCCATAATCCGGAGAGCTGGGCGGCGGACGGCGGATATGCGGTCTCCGTGGATGAGCTGGCCGCGAAGATCGAACGGCTGCGCCCCTACATTATCAAAAATGGCGGCGTCACGCTCTCCGGAGGCGAGCCTCTTATGCAGCCGGATTTTGCGGCGGCGCTGTTTCGTGAGCTGAAGGCGCGCGGCTGTCACACGGCGCTTGACACCTCGGGGGCCTGCGGAACGCGCGGCGCGGCGGAGGTGCTGCGCTGTACCGACCTTGTGATCTGCGACATAAAATTCACGACGGAGGAGGACTACGCCAGATACTGCGGCGGCTCGCTCGCGCCGGTGATGGAGTTCCTCGCGCTGACGGCGGAGATGAAAAAACCGCTGTGGCTGCGGCAGGTGATCGTGCCCGAGATAAACGACGGGGCGGCGGAGGCGGCGCGCCTTGGCGAACTGGCGCGCGGCTTCGCCAATCTGGAGCGCCTCGAACTGCTGCCCTTCAGAAAAATATGCGCCGCGAAGTACGAAAAACTGGGTATCGCCTTTCCGTTGAAGGATTATCCCGAATGTCCAACGGAGCGGATCGCGGAGCTGCAGAGGGCAGCCGGTATCCGGCGGCCATAAATATCTTATGCCGAGGCCCCGCCTATCGGCAATACTACGATTTGACTAAAGTTGTTCAAACAGGTATAATGCCTCTCGAGGTGAGAATAGTGCCGGAAGACAAGACAGTTGCCCAGAATCGAAAGGCAAGGCATGAGTATTTCATCATAGACTCCTTTGAGACTGGCATCGTTTTGTCGGGGACTGAAATAAAGTCCATCCGCGAGGGCAGGGCCAATCTTAAGGATGGTTTTGCCTCCGTAGAGGGCGGCGAGCTATGGCTTCACAACGTCCATATCTCTCCCTATGAGAAAGGTACTATCTACAACAAAGACCCGCTGCGTCCGCGCAAGCTGCTCGTCCACAAGACGGAGATACGCAGGCTGCTCGAAAAGACGCGCGAAAAGGGCTTCACACTCGTCCCTCTCAAGATATACTTAAAAGAGGGAAAGCGGGCCAAAGTTGAGCTTGCCGTGGCAAAGGGCAAGCAGCTCCATGACAAACGCGACAGTGCCGCCGAACGCGACGCCGCGCGTGAAATAGAGAGAGCAGTCCGCCGCAAAGGCCGCGGCGAAGACTATTAACTGAACACCGGAACGCGGCTTACGAAAGCGGCCCGGCGTTTTGCACCATCCGTACCACCCACTGGGGACGACAGGTTTCGACAGCAGATGGAGGGTCGGAGGGAGCGTGCCGAGGATGGGGAATCCTCGTTAATCCGGCTCCAAAACAATAATTGTCGAAGACAATTACGCACTCGCTGCTTAGTTAAGCAGCGCGCTCTCCGGGACTTCCGCCGTCGGGTCCCGCTAGAGCGTCACAAAGATGGCTGGGATTGCGGCAGAGCTTTTCGGCTGACGTCCGAGATTCAGGAAAGGCTAGGGAAAGAGTATCCTGTCTGTGGGAGCCTCCAACCCGAAATTTAAAGCATAGACTACGCACGTAGCGCCCTCCAGGTCGGCCTCTGTTGGACCGGGGTTCGATTCCCCGCGTCTCCACCAGACATTATTATCAAGCCCCCGCAAGGGGGCTTGTTTCGTTCTTATGACTTCTCAAACATTGTGTAACGCTGATTAGACTGTGATTTTTATTTTAATAGCCTTGCTTACTGGAATCTCTGTGGAGCTACGGCCTGCATACCTTACAGGGCCGGTGACCGTCGTTTATCGCCTCGTCTCTAGTGCTGTAATAGACGGCGTTCTCCGGGGAGATCTTCTTTGCCCAGCGGCAGCTAAGCGTATGAAAGGGCTTATTATGACGCGAGGCGACATACTTTTCTCCGGCGGCGCATAGGGCTGCCGTCATAAGTATCGCCAATATGACGATGGCTGTGGTCAGCCTTTTCATTTTTTTGCCTCCCTCTCTCCAGTTGAAGGTACAGAATATTCTTGTTGTGCTCTGCCGATGTACCAACTATAGCATAATAAAGCGCGGCGATGTCTTTTTCTTAAGAATGCCTGCAATAAAAAATATCCGCGCATTTTTCCTTTGATCTGCGAAATTGTCACCCTTGTATCTAGTATTTCGTGAAATTTTATGTCATACTTAAACGTGCACTTTAACGACGGCCGGAGGTGACGGGGCGAAGCCCCTGTTATGAAAAGAGAGAACAAGATACTTATTATTGACTGCGGTTCACAATATACACAGCTGATAGCCAGACGCGTACGCGAGCTGGGTGTTTACAGCGAGATACTTTTCTGGGATTCACCGATAGAGAAGCTCAGGGAATCAAATCCGACAGGAATTATAATTTCCGGCGGCCCGCGCAGCGTACTTGACGACGACGCGCCAGCCGTCCCGATGGAAATCCTTAACGCCGGCGTCCCCGTGCTGGGGATATGTTACGGCATGCAGCTGCTGGCGCATCAGTTCGGCGGCGCGGTCGAGCGCGGCAGCTCCGCGGAATATGGGCGCGCGGCGGTAGAAGTTGACGAGGGACGCCTCTTTACACGCTGCGGCGGCGATAAAAAACTGACGGTCTGGATGAGCCATTGGGATGAGGTAAAGAGACTCCCAGAGGGCTTCAAGGTCACGGCGCGCAGCGAAAGCGGCGCGATGGCGGGCTTTGAATCGCCTGACGGCCGCGTGACGGCATTGCAGTTCCATCCGGAGGTGGCGCATACGCCTAAGGGACAGGAGATCCTCTCCGCGTTTCTCTTCGATATCTGCGGCTGCACCGCCGACTGGACGCTTGGCAATGAATGGATAGACCATGAAATAGAAAAAATACGCGCAAAGGTTGGCGGCGGAAAGGTCATCTGCGGCCTCTCCGGCGGCGTCGATTCGACCGTCTCGGCGGTGATCACGCAGCGCGCCGTCGGCGGCCAGCTCCACTGTATCTTTGTCGACCACGGGATGCTCCGTAAAGATGAGGGGCGGCAGGTCATGGAGACATACCGCTCGCTGAATCTCAATGTGCATTTCGTGGACGCCAGCGAGCGCTTCCTGACCGCCCTCGCCGGTGTGACGGAGCCGGAGCGCAAGCGCAAGATCATCGGCGAACTCTTCATCCGCGTATTTGAGGAAGAGGCGCGCCGCCTCGGCGGCTCCGACTGGCTGCTGCAGGGAACGATCTACCCCGATGTCGTAGAGAGCGGACACGGCGGCGGCGGCGTCATCAAGAGCCACCACAATGTCGGCGGCCTGCCCGACGATATGAAGATGGGACTGCTTGAGCCGCTGCGCGACCTCTTTAAGGACGAAGTGCGCCGCGTCGGCAAGGTGCTTGGCATTGCGCCGCATTTCCTTGGACGCCATCCCTTCCCCGGACCGGGACTAGCTGTGCGCTGCCTCGGCGAGCTTAAAAAAGAGCGTCTCGACATTCTGCGTGAAGCGGACGCGATATTTATCGAAGAGATCCGCAAAGCCGGGCTATATGATTCCATCTGGCAGGCTTTCTGTGCGCTGCTGCCGGTACGCAGCGTCGGCGTAGTCGGCGACGTGCGCACATACGGCGAAACGATCGCGCTGCGCGCCGTCTCATCGCTGGACGCGATGACGGCGGAGTGGGTGCATCTGCCCTACGAACTGCTCGACACAGTCTCGCGCCGCATCTGCAACGAAGTCCCGCAGGTCAACCGCGTGGTGCTTGACGTAACCTCCAAGCCTCCGGCAACTATTGAGTGGGAATAACACCACACACAACAAAGATACGGCCTTCCGCAAACGTGGAGGCCGTTTTTTTATTGCTGCCGCATTGCTTCGCCTCTTTATCTTTCTTGCAATTAGACCGACGGCGTGTCATAATGAGTAAGGTTAATCTTAATAACGCATTTTTAATAATAATTAATGAAAGATACCCTTTCTGAGGAGTTTTTTGTTATGCGCGGACGCGTATTATCTCCTTTTGTTATATTTTGTTTAGCGGCACTGTTTTTGTTTTCCCAGTTTTTTTCTTCCGAGGCGTTTGCTCAGCGGCGTCTGCGCGTGGGATTTTTTCATTTTGACGGCTATCATATGGAGGACGAACAGGGAAACAGGTCCGGTTATGGATATGAATATTTGCAGCACATGCTGTTATATGCGGACTGGAAGTATGAATATGTCGGGTACGACAAAAGCTGGAGCGAGATGTTGGGCATGTTGGAGCGCGGTGAGATCGATATCCTCACGTCGGCGCAAAAGACTAAGGATCGTGAGAAACGCTTCGGTTTTTCAAAGAACAGCATAGGCAAAAGTAAGACCATCGTCACCGTAAAATCAGGAAACACAAGGTATATGAGCGGCGATTGGCGGAAGTGGTCAGACATCCGGGTCGGCATGCTAAAAAATAATTCACGCAACGAGAGCTTCGCGGCGTTCGCGCGGGAAAAGAATTTTTCATATGTACCCGTCTATTTTAACGATATGCAGAAGATGCTGCGGGAGCTTCAGGAGGGTGGTTCCATCGACGCCGTCGTTACCAGTAATCTGCGCGCGACCAGCAGCGAGTGGGTCGTCGCCGAATTCTCTCCGTCTCCATTTTATATAATTACCCGCAAAGAGGACTTCGCCCTGCTGCATGAGATAGACGACGTCCTTTCTAAGCTGCAGGCTGACGACGTCACTCTGGAAGAATCCCTGATGGACAAATTTTATACGCCTAAAAACGGCTCCGAGCTCCCATTCACGGTCGAGGAACGGAAATATATAGAGAATGCGCGCCGCAGCGGCAGGCGGTTCAAGGCCATGTTAAATCCAGAGTGGGAACCGTTTTCCTACAGTGACGAGCAGGGGCGTCCCGCGGGGGCTTTTGTTGAAATTGCCAAGCTGATCGCCGCGCGCAGCGGGCTGGAGTTTGAATTTATCACCACAGCGAACAGAGAGGAGCATTTAAAAAAGAAAGAGAGCCGTGAGGCAGACATTATTCTGGATCTCCGCTGCGATTACAATATGGCGGAGAAAAGGGGCTATCGGCTGACAAATCCCTATATCCACCTGAACGTTACAAAACTTTCTCTGAAGAATAATCATGGGGACATGAAAACGGTCGCCGCGCTGCGTTTTTCAAACATAACCGAGCAGTTTATAAAGACGTATTTTCACGAAAAAGACATCGTGTTTTATGATACCCAGCAGGAGTGCGTGGACGCGGTGCTGGCTGGGCGTCAGGACTGCCTGTTCCTCTACGCGGGCGGCGCTCAGCTAGTAATGAACAGGGATATAACAAACAGCCTCGTCGCCAACGTGATTTACGGGTGGAAGACCTATTATGGCGTAGGGGTTACCTACCGTGAACCGCCGCTGCTGGCGTCGATCATGGATAAAAGTATGCGCGGCCTCGAGGAGCGCGAGGTAAACGACATTCTCGCCAAGTACACGGCCTTTCCGCACGAAGATCTCTCTCTGAAGGCCTTTCTTTACGGTAACCCTCTCTTCGCCGTAGGGGGGATTTTTGTCCTCTCTATGCTGGCGATAATCCTCGTACTCTATCTGACGACGCGCAGACGCCGCGCCGAGGCGCTGGCTCGCGGCAGGGAGCTCGAGCGGTTCATAACCTACGTGTGCGGCGCCAACGACGTGGTAGGCGAAGTGGACGTCTCAAACGGGACAAGGGTGCTGTACGGCGTATCCGACGGCAGGGTCACGCAGCGGGCGGAAAGTTACAGCCTAGAAAAAGACCTTCTGCCGCACATTCACCCCGACGACTGCGAAAGGGTCGGGGCGCTGCTGGGAGCCGCCAGTCTCGGCAGACTTGCGGATGATGGCGGGGCGCTATATTTCGAATGTCGGATGAAAAACGGCGGCGGCCGGTATGAATGGTTTTCTTATACGGTGCTGGCAATGAACAGAGAAAGCGTTTCGAGGACCGGCTTCATGTTCTTCATCCGCTGTATAGAGGAGGCCAAGCGCCGTGAGGATATGAGCCGGCGCGCGCTGGTTGACGCGCTGGAATCAGCGCGCAACGCTTCAAATTCCAAGAGCTCTTTCCTATCAAGGATGTCACACGACATTCGCACGCCGCTCAACGCCATCATCGGCTTTACGGCGATTGCCAGGGAGAGTCTGTCATCGGCGGCGGAAGATAGAAACAAGGCCCTCGGATGTCTTGAAAAGACAGAATTGGCCTCCCGCCACCTTCTGACGATCCTCAACGAAGTTCTTGACATGGCATCGATCGAAAGCGGGAGGGTAAAGATTGCGGACGTTCCCTTCGACCTCTCCGGGCTGCTGTCGTCCCTCGAAAGCATTTTCTCCACACAGGCGAGGGGAAATGGGGTCGCTTTCTCTGTGGAGGCAAAGGACGTTGCGGGACTGCGCCTTACGGGAGATTCCATGAGGCTGGATCAGATACTGATGAACCTTCTCTCCAACGCGGTGAAATTCACTGAGAAGGATGGTCGTGTAGCTCTGACGGCTGAGGTGGTGGCTGTGAAAGATAATAAAGTCTACATACGTTTCACCGTGGCCGACACCGGCATCGGCATCGCACCTGAGTTTCTCGAACACATATTCGAACCTTTTGAACAACAGGATAACTCTATCGCCAGACAATACGGCGGTACGGGGCTGGGGATGTCGATAACGAAAAACCTCGTTGGCATGATGCACGGCGCGATAAGCGTATCGAGCATTGTCGGAGAGGGCTCTTCCTTTTCCGTCGAGCTGCCGTTTGGAATATCGGAAGAAAACGGCGGAGAGCCGGCGATTGGCGAGGGAACGCCGGAAGCCGCCGCGGACAAATATGATTTTGGCGGAGCAAGGCTGCTGCTTGCGGAAGATAACGAAATGAATATGGAGATAGCGTCAGAGATACTGAAAAGCGGCGGATTCTCCGTTGACTGGGCGAAAAACGGCGAGGAGGCCGTGCGGCTCTTTGAAGAGTCTCCTGCCGGGTACTATAGCGCCATATTGCTCGACATCCAAATGCCGGTGATGGACGGATATGAAGCGGCGCGCCGCATACGCGCCTCGCGCCACCAGGAGGCGGCCTCTGCCGTGATTATCGCCATGTCGGCCAACGCCTTCGCGGAAGACGTCGCCGCCTCGCTGGCGGCGGGCATGAACGACCATGTGGCGAAACCTATTGATCCCGCATATTTATTCAGGACCCTGCGGAAGTATATCGGCGGCCAAGCCGGTTAGACAGACGCCCGGGCCAGCCATGACGGCCACCGAATACGCCCTGCTCATGGGGATGAAATCAACGCCCTGATGCAAAGCTGCTGCATAAATGTCGGTTTTTCATTAACGGCTAAGTTATCCGCGATGTCATTGTCTTTTAATTTCACATATTGTATTATAGGTAAAATTACTTAGTAAGTATGCGGTCGGTCAGGAGAATGGATTTTAAAGGAGCAAATGTTTATGGAGCCTCAGCGTGATTTAGAATCGGACCATCTCAGGGAGCGGCATTTACCGAAGGAGCACGGCGTTTCTCCTGAGATGCTCGGAGTCGGTGTCAGTAAGCATTTATTGGATAAAGATTTGACCGTCTTATGGGCGAACGCCCAGTTTTGTAATGATGCCGGATATACGAAGGAAGAATTCCTCTCTCAATTTTCCAGTCTGCGCCGGTATTATGAAGAATATCCCGTTGATTTTGAATTACTGCGAAATAAGCTGCGGCACTTGCATGAAGGCTGTGATACTAAAGCTTCGATGACCTGCCGGATGCCTGTCAAAGGCGGCGGCTTCAGCTGGGTCCGCGTATCGGCAAGAGCCGCCGATGACCTCGTCTCCGGCGTGCCGGTGCTCTGCCTGACGACTGTCAACGTTGATGACATGATCTCCTCTGAAAATGAGAAGAAACAGTATTTTGAGTTCATGATGGAAGAGTATGCGGGAAATATCTATATCAGCGATATGGATACCTATGAGCTGCTCTATTTGAATCAGAACAGCTGTAATGTCCTTGGGGGGAGAAAAAAGGATTTTCTTGGCCGGAAGTGTTACGAGGTGATACAGGGAAGGTCCACGCCCTGCCCCTTTTGCAATAACAGCCGGCTGACGAGGGAGGATGTTTATGAATGGGAATTTTTCAACCCCGTCCTTGACCGCACATTTTTGATAAAGAACCGTGAGATTGATTGGAACGGACACAGGGCGCGCCTTGAACTGTCGCACGATACCTACAGCGTAGAATACAAACTGGCTCAGAAGGACAGAGAGCGGGACGCGATGGTGAGGTCTGTCCTTGGCGGAGTTGCCAGGCTCGACGCGCGGGATTTCAGTACAATTCTTTGGTATGGCGCAGATTTTCTTTCCCTGATCGGTTATACAAAAGAGCAGTTTGAAAACGAGCTTGATTCTAAGTGTTCCTATATACATCCTGACGACATGGCGGCAGCGCTGAAGGTGCTGAAAGAAATAAAGCAGACGGGCCAAAAGGCTGTCATAGAGGCGAGAGTCATCACTCGTTCCGGAAAAATAAGGATTTTGACGATCACGCTGCGCTACGTAAGCGGCGAAGAGAGCTGGGACGGCATTCCATCTTTTTACACTCTGGGTTTTGACGTTACGAACACCAGAGAGGAGCAGATGCGTCAGCGCAAAGCGCTGGAGGAGGCCTATCAGTCGCTGCGGGTCGCCAATGCCGCAAAGACGAGTTTCCTGTCTTCCATGTCTCACGATATCCGTACGCCGATGAACGCGATCGTTGGCATGACGGCCATCGCCCAGGCGAATTTGCATTCTCCTGAAAAGGTCGATGACTGTCTGAATAAGATTAACGTTTCAAGCCGCCATCTGCTCAGCCTGATCAGCGAGGTGCTGGATATGTCGAAGATCGAGAGCGGCAGAATAGACCTTGTTCCGGAAGATGTCGACCTCTCCGAACTCATTCAGAATATCTATGATATCTGCAAACCGCTGGTCACGGAGAAAAAGCAGGAACTTCGGGTCACCGTCGGACAGGTCAGCCATGAGAGGGTGGTCGTCGACAGAAACAGGCTGCAGCAGGTATTTATGAATCTGCTCTCAAACGCTATAAAGTATACCCCTGAGGGCGGAAAGATCAGCCTGGCGATCAGCGAGCTTCCCTCTCTGATTCCACAGAAGGGCTGGTTTGAGTTTGTCTTTACCGATAACGGTATCGGAATGTCAGCTGACTTTATCCCGAAAATATTCGACCCTTTTTCGCGTGCCGAGGACCCGCGCGTCAGCAAGATACATGGTACCGGGTTAGGTATGGCGATCACGGAAAATATCATCCAGATGATGAACGGCACGATAAAGGTGGAGAGTGAAAAGGGAGTGGGCAGCCGCTTTACAGTGTCCGTCCCGCTGCAGCTGCAGATGGAAGAGGATATTCTCGACGAGGAGCTGATCGGCCTGCCTGTGCTCGTCGTAGACGATGACCAGATCATCTGCGAGAACGCAACGCAGCTGCTGAGCGAGCTTGGGATGCGCGGCTATTGGGTGCTCTCCGGCGAGGAGGCCGTCCGCAGGCTCGAGGATGCGCACGGACGCGCGGACGATTTCTTCGCCGTCATCCTTGACTGGAAGATGCCGGGCATGGATGGGCTGGAGACGCTGAAGGTGATCAGAGAACGGCTGGGAAACGACGTGCCGATCATCATTATTTCGGCGTACGACTATTCCGATATTGAGGAAGAATTTGTGCGCGCCGGTGCGGACGCCTTTATCAGCAAGCCGCTCTTTAAATCGAAGATACTGCATGTCCTGCGCCTCTTCTGTTCTAAGAATAGGTTGGAGAAGGCGGGCGTACTTATGGATGCGCCCTATCCCAGCCTCTGCGGCAAACGGGTGCTTCTCGCTGAAGATAACGAACTCAACAAAGAGATCGCCGTAGAGCTGCTTGGTATGAAGGGGATATCCGTAGATCATGCGGAGAACGGCGCGCTGGCCGTCGAGCGTTTCCGTGAGTCTGCCCCGGGATACTACGCCGCCATTCTGATGGATATACAGATGCCGGTGATGGACGGCTATGAGGCGGCTGCGGCGATCCGTGCGCTGCCGAGAAAAGACGCGGCGGATATCCCGATCCTGGCGTTGACGGCGAATGCCTTCGTCTCCGATATCGGCAAAGCTCAGAGTTCGGGTATGAACGATCATATCTCCAAGCCCATCGACATTGACCGCTTGGCGGCGGTGCTTTCCGCGTGGATTAAATAACGGCCTGAACGGACCGCGGCACAGGCGTAATGGCGCTATGCGGCGGCATGGGCGTTGGCGGCTGCTTTTATGCGTTTGTCATGTACGGCGGCGCTCCTGTTTTTACAAAAACCTTCGGTAATTGTATACTATATAGTTGTATAAGTTGAGATTATCTATAGGTTTTTGCTTGGCGGACATAAATAAAAAGAGCATTGAAGTCCCAGGCCGGGCAAGGAGTGGGAGATATGCATGCCAACAATCTTACGAATCTGCTTGATGCGCTGACCGATACCAGCGTTTATGTCATCGAAGAGGATACTCACCGTTTGCTTTATTTCAACCAGCGCTGTCAAGATATGGAGCGCGGTAAGGCGGTGCTGGGGGCGAAATGCCATGATATTTGGCCGGAGGTATGCACCAACTGCCCTCTGGCTGGTCTGAGAGAAAATTCATCAAACCATATCGTCTGCTATGACCCGCTGCTTAAAACTGCGATCGACGCGACGGCCAACAGGATTCTATGGGACGGCGATATCCGCGCTGTCGTGATCACCGTCACGCCTCATAAGCCGAATTTTGAGGAGGAGCAGGGGCTTTACAAGATAAAGCAGATGTACGCCAAGAGCCTTGTCACCGTGTTTGACGAATGTATTATCGTAAACCTTACCGGGAATTATTATGTCAACTGTCAGAAGGACCTGGTCTGGAGCGGTATTCCGGAGCGGGGCGACTTTGGTGTTGAAAACCGCATATATGCCCAAAAAGTACTGCACCCCGATGATCTTGAACGCTTCAATGAGTGCTTCTCCCGCGAAGCGATGCTCAGGATTTTCGAAGAGGGGAAAAATCAGATATCCCTGCGCCTGCGCCGTCTGACTCCCAGCGGATCTTACCATATGGCAGAGTTCACGGCTAAGCGGATCGACGATCCTGAGGCAAATGAGTGCTGGTGCGTACTTGTCTTTCGTGATGTCCAGGAGGAATATCTGCTGGAACAGCGGCGGAATGTCGAGACCAGCCAGCTGGCGACCGCCGCCCAGACTGCTTACCAGATGTTGATCGCGGTAAACCTGACGCAGAATACCTATCACATGTTGGAATATAACCGTTTCCCAGTTAAAAGACCGGTTGCCGAGGGCTGTTTCGACGATCTTATACAAACGGAATTATCCACGGTACACCCTGATTACCGAGATGAATTTATTGGAAAATTCATGCGCGCCTCTCTCTGTGATGTCTTTTCACGCGGAGAGCTCCTTGTGACGATGACGGTGCCCCATCTCGGAGACGACGGCGCCTATCACTGGTATTTTACCCAGGTGGTGCAGGTAAAAAGCCCCTATACCGACGACATGATAGAGATTACGCTGTCAAGGAACATCGACGATGAACGCCGGATGCAGGAGGAGGCTCTGGAGAAGGAGCGTCAGGCGAAACAGCTGCTGGAAGACGCCCTGCAAAAGGCGGAAAACGCCAGCAAGGCCAAGAGCTCCTTTCTCTCGCGCATGAGCCACGACATTCGTACGCCGATGAACGCGATCGTCGGAATGACCGAACTGGCGAAGCTGCATATCGGTGATGAAGAGCGGCTGCGCGGGTATCTCGAAAAGATCGCCGCCTCCGGCGCGCACCTGCTTGGCCTCATCAATGAAGTTCTGGATGTCAGCAAGATAGAGAGCGGAACAGTTGAGCTGGAGGAGGCCGAATTTGACCTCTGCCGCCTGCTGGACGAGGCGGTGGAGCTGATACGGCTATCTGCTGAGAAGAAGGGGCAAATAGTATCCGTTCATACCGGCGAGGGGCTGCATCAGCTGGTACTCGGTGACGAGAGACGTCTGAAGCAGGTGCTGGTCAATATTCTTGAAAATGCCTCCAAGTACACCGGTGAGGGCGGCAGTATATCTTTGTCGGTGGATGAACTTGATAAAGGGGAGTCGACGGTGGGTACATACCGCTTCGTGGTCGAGGATAACGGGATCGGCATGAGTCCTGAATATATAGAACATATCTTTGAACCGTTCAGCCGCGCCGACGACAGTCGGACCAATAAGATCATGGGTACCGGCCTGGGTATGACGATTGTCAAGAACATTGTCTCAATAATGGGCGGCGACGTCCGCGCGGAGAGTGAGTACGGAAAAGGGTCGCGGTTTATCGTCACCCTCTGTCTTGCCAAGAGCGCCGCCGCCGGCGAGGTCACGGCGGAGGGAGCGCATACGGATGAATCTTTCTCCGATCTGCGCGTCCTGCTGGTGGAGGATAACGAACTTAACCGTGAGATCGCCGCCGAAATGCTTGCCCTGTTGGGCGCGCTGGTGGAGTCTGTTGAGAACGGACGCCTGGCGGTGGAGGCGGTCTGTTCTCATCCGCCCTACTATTACGATATTGTCTTTATGGACATCCAGATGCCGGTCTTGAACGGCTATGACGCCGCAAAAGAGATTCGTGGCTGCGGAATGAAAAGTATCGGCGACCTGCCGATAATCGCGATGACTGCCGACGCCTTTGCCGAGGATGCGAAGCTGGCGCGGCTGGCGGGAATGAACGGACACCTTGCCAAACCGATCTCCATCGAACAGCTGAAAGGCGCGCTGTCCGGTTGTGTCGCCTGGAAGCGGCGCAGCCGCGGCGGCGATATTCTCGATATTGGCGATTGATTTCCCTTTGTATGGTGTGACGTCGGGGTTGTAGCTTTATTTATGGAGAGGCGGCGAGTGTAGATGCCGGAGCTGCCGGAGGTTGAGACGGTAAGGCGAATTTTAGAACCGCAGGTCAGGGGCCTGCGGATAGTATCTGTGACGGTCAACCATCCTGCGGTCATCGCACGTCCTTCGCCGGAGGAGTTCTGCCGCCTTACGGCGGGGCGGCAGATTTCAGGCATGTCGCGCCGGGGAAAATTTCTCTCTCTATGTCTGGAAGGCGGTGGCAGGATCGTGCTGCATCTGCGCATGACGGGTTCCCTTTTGCTGACGCCGCCCGATTATCCTCTGGAAAAGCATACCCACCTAATCTTTTATCTGGACGACGGCAGGGAGCTGCGCTTTACGGACCTTCGCCGCTTCGGGCGCTTCTGGCTGATCGAAAACGGTGAAGATGATATATTCAGCGGCGTTAATCGTCTGGGGCCGGAGCCGCTTGACGGTGATTTCAGCGCCGCCTCCCTGCGGCTGGCCTTCGCGAAGCGGAAAAAAGCCGTAAAAAGCTGTCTGCTAGACCAGGAATTTATCGCCGGTATCGGCAACATATACGCCGACGAAAGTCTTTTCTCGGCAAAGATACGTCCCGACCGTCCCGCCGGCAGCCTCACAATGGCGGAGTGGGAGCGGCTCGCCGCGGCGATAAAAGAGGCGCTGCTGCTTGGCATCGAGGAGAACAGGATGAGTGCGGAGGAGTATCTCGCCGGTAAGGGCCGCGGTTACCGCTCCCGCTATCTGAACGTGTACGGACGTGCGGGCGAGCCCTGCCGCCTATGCGGCGGGCGCCTTTGCCGCGCCGTCGTCGGCGGACGCGGCAGCGTCTATTGCCCGAAGTGCCAGAGGTAGGAAAAATTCACCGTTGCCACGCAATCGAAGGCGGTACTCTTGACCTCTCAGCGGCATCTTTGCCGGTATTTTTCTATGGATATGGAGCGTAAAAAGCTTTATACTAAATGAGAAGCCGTAGCGATAATGATTTGGGAGGCCTGCCAGTTGACCACGAACAGATATATACTTGCCGCGAAGAAGATCCGTACCAGCGTTATTCCTCTGGTCATCCTCCTCGCCTTTTTTGCCATGATCTCATGGTATATCATCAAGCCGCTGGCAATGCCTCTCATGTGGTCGATCCTCTTCTCCTATTTCGCCTACCCGATCTTCACCTTTTTGCATGAGCGGCTTTTTCATGAAAGGTACCGCAATGTCGCCGCCGCTGTCAGCACCGGCGTGATCCTTGTATTCATCGCGCTGCCGCTGCTGACGCTGTCCATCTTTGTCACGCGGGAGGCTATCCGTATCAGCCGGCAGCTTATGGAGAGCGGTCTCATATCCGGCTCTTACGCCGATATCATCATTGCCGTCAAGTCGCTTCCCATCTTCGGTGGTTTTGTAAACGAACTTGACCTTATCACTGATCTGCCAATAGTCGACGCGCTGATAAAGGACAGCGCGCGCTACGTAACGACTTTTCTGACGATGGTCTCCAGCCATATTTTCGAGAGCATCCTCAAGCTCGCGCTGATAATTCTGATCGTCGCCATCACCTCTTTCTTTCTTGTACGCGACGGACGCCGGATGATAGATTATGCTACGGACCTGCTGCCGCTGCCGGAGGAGGAGCGGGCCGGCTTTGTGCGGCGCACCGCTGTGATGCTGAGAGCCGTAGTCTGCGGCATCATTATGACGGCGGCGGTTCAGGGCACTCTCGGCGGCCTTGGCTGGTGGTATGTCGGTCTCCCTCATCCCGTATTTTTTGGCTTCTGTATGTTCATGACGGCGATGATCCCCTTTGTCGGTACTCCGGCGATCTGGGTGCCCGGTTCGGCGGTGCTCTTCCTGCACGGAGACCTTTCGAACTGTGTCATTCTTTTGTTGTGGGGGCTGCTTGTCGTCAGTTCGATAGATAATTTTATCAAGCCGATCTTTATCTCCGAGGGCAGTAAAATACACATGCTACTGATCTTTATCGGTCTTTTCGGCGGCCTCTACGCCTGGGGATTCCTCGGCGTCTTCGTCGGACCGCTTATCCTCTCGCTCGCGCTCTTCCTGCTCGACATATACCACAGTATCATCAAGACACCTGGTGATAACTGTTTTATGGAGGCTAAAGAGGATGATTAAAATTTTCGCCGTGTCGGGATTTAAAAACAGCGGTAAGACGACCCTCTGCCGCAGGCTTCTCGCCGAACTTGCGGAACTTGGGGTACGGACGGGATATATAAAAAGAAGCTCAGACGATGTCCTGGAAGATGGAGGCACCGATACCGCCTCCGTGGAGAAAATGGGAGTTGCCGCAGCGCTGTGGGGTAAGGACGGCCTGCGCTTCGAAGAGGCGGAGCTGGAGCCCTTTACGCCGGAATATATCGTCTCGCAGTATTTTCCTGACGCGGAGATCGTGATCCTGGAGGGCGGCAAATATCTCAGCCTGCCCAAGATATGGGTGGAGAACGGAGAACCTCGCCCCGCCGATGTGCGCGGAGTATTTATGGTGTATGACAGAAAAGGGGCAGGCGACGGGGAGATGCGCTTCGGTGAGGGCGATGAGGCTCTTATCGCCGAGAGGCTGGCGGCCACCGTCCGCGGAAAATATTACCGCAGCTCTAAGGTCTATATCGGAGACCGTCCGCTGCCGATGAAAGACTTCATCGCCGATTTCGTCCGCGGGGCGGTCCTCGGCATGCTCGCCTCCTTAAAGGGCGGAAAGGACCCTAAAGCGCCGGTTCGCATATATCTTGACGGTGAAGTGAAAAAATAGGCCGGATTTATTGTGAATACGCCCAAATTAGGCTCTTTGACGATATTGCTTAATGCGTCTCTTGAAGATATAATAGTTCACTGATTCGACACACAGTCGATAACATAAAACCTTCAAGGGGGGCACTTCAACAATGAATATCTTAACCATTGTAGGAGGCATAGGAGTAATCGCATTGCTGTTCGCGGCATATGCGTCGGGCAAAATC